>ERZ791917.557-NODE-557-length-33931-cov-5.054965_pt1 | contig 33931 bp, 28 predicted proteins | sample MGYA00510138_ERZ791917 | MGnify/ENA primary metagenome ERZ791917 (study PRJEB30046, sample SAMN00792102) | human gut metagenome | study: EMG produced TPA metagenomics assembly of the A metagenome-wide association study of gut microbiota in type 2...
ACTCCGGCTTCGGGATGGGCTTTGAACGGGTTATTGCCTGGATCTGCAAGCTGGACCACGTTCGTGAAGCTGTCCCATTCCCAAGAATGATCAACAGAATGCAGCCATAAGCGCATTAGTTGTTTTTTTACAAGAATAAAAGCTAAAATAAAAGAGTGAGTCAGCTCACTCTTTTATTTTTTGTGAAAGAACGTGAGAAAATGGTAAGTTACAATTTTTACCGGCAGCTGGGGGTGACCAGCATCAGCAATGGCTTGATTGCCTACTATGCCCGCCTGGGCTTGACTGAAGCGGAACTAGCCCTGGTCTTGCAGCTGGAAGCTTTTTTTCAAAGGGGAAATTACTTCCCTAGCAATGAAAAAATCGCGGCCAATACCAACTTCAGCGTCAGTGATGTCACCCTCTTGATCCAGAGCCTGCTGGACAAGGACTGCCTGTCTCTTAGGCAAGTCAAGGACGCCAGCGGGAAGATCAGCAGCCGCTACAGTCTGGATGAGCTCTATGACAAGCTGGACCAGTATTTAGACCAGCATGTCCAGGTCAAGGACATGAACGGGGAAGTTCTAGAAGAAGCTAAAGACGGCTTGAACAACGACCCAATAAGTGACCTGGCCCGGGAGTTTGAGATCGAATTTGGCCGCTACCTAACCCCGATTGAGCGGGAGGAAATCCAGGACTGGCTGAATTTGGACCACTACGCCCCGGAGGTTATCAAGCTGGCCCTGCGGGAAGCGGTCTTGTCCCGGGCCATGAGCTTCAAGTATGTTGACCGGATCCTACTGAACTGGCAGAGAATGAATTTGAAGACCGCCAGTGAGGTCCAGCAGTATCTGGAGAGAAACCGTTAGTAAATTTTTGAGAGGATTTTAATGGAAAAAGACGAAAAGCTCTTGAGCGATGAAGAAGCAAGAAATGTTTTAAAGCGGATTGACGCCATGTTTCCGGAAGCAAAAGGGGAGTTAAATTGGGACAACCGTTTCCAGCTTTTGTGCGCGGTCCTGCTCAGCGCGCAGACGACAGACAAGATGGTCAACAAGGTGACTCCCCAGCTCTTCGCAGATTTTCCGACCCCGGAAGCCATGGCGGCGGCCAGCCAGGAGGAGATCGAGGCAGATATTTCCCACCTGGGCCTCTATCATTCTAAAGCCAAGCACCTCAAGGAAATGGCCCAGACCCTGGTCGCTGAATATGACGGCCAGGTGCCGGGCAAGAAGGAAGACTTGGTCAAATTAGCCGGGGTTGGCAACAAGACGGCCAATGTCGTTTTGGCTGAAGGCTGGGGGATTCCGGCAATCGCGGTCGACACCCATGTGTCCCGGATTGCCAAGAAGTTCAAGATCGTGCCGGAAAAGGCAACTCCTTTGCAGGTTGAGAAAAGGCTGGAAGAGCTGCTGCCAAAAGAGGATTGGATCCATACCCACCATGCCATGATCTTCTTTGGCCGCTACAAGATGCCCGCCCGGGCCAAGAACCCGGATCCCTACAGTTATTTAGATTAAGCTGAGAAAAATAAAAAGAAAATTTTGTTGCAGGAGACAGCGATGATAAAATTGATTGCCTTTGATATGGATGAAAGCTTCATGCCGCGGAAGGGGTTTTATGAACGTGAGCGCTGGGCACGCGATTTTGACCTGCTGCGCGCAAAAGGCATCCGCGTCTTGCCTATTTCGGGAGACCAGTACCAACAAGTAGCGGACTTCTTCCCGATGAAGGATGAAATGACAATTGGCGGCGTCAATGGTTCGGTGATTTTTGAAAAGGGCCAGCTGATTAAAGCAGACGAGATTGACCAAGCCATGGTTCAAAAAATAATGCAAATAATTGCGGAAAACGGCCTGGCACAACGGACCATGCTCTGCGGGATCAACTACTGTTATTTCTTAAAGCGGGCTGATTCGGCTTTTCGCGAAAGAATGAATTTTTATTTCTCGCATAATCAGAATGTATCTAGCTTTCTGCCTTTGCCGGATGACAAATTTACCGAAATCGTGATTGTCCCAGGCACTGACCGCATGGACGAAACTGAGGAGAAGCTTAAGGCAGTCTGCGAGAAAAAACTGCAGATTTTTAACTCGGGCGTGGCCAGCATCGATATTCTGCAGCCTGAAGTGTCAAAAGGAAATTCGCTTAAATGGCTGGCAAGCCGCTATAGTCTTTTGCCTGAGGAAATCATGGCTTTTGGTGATGGTCTTAACGATATTGAAATGCTGAAATTTGCGGGCCAGTCATACGCGATGAAAAATACCCGTGAAGAGGTCAAGGAAGCAGCCAAATTTGTAACAAAACTGCCAGCCGCGGAGAATGGTGTCCTTGACACGATTGAAAAAGAAGTTTTGGGAATGTAAAAGGCCGCCGGAGAAGGCGGCCTTTTTTATATATATTATGCTAAAACATGCTTGATGAAAGCATTCAGTTCCTTTAAAACAGCTGGGGAGCGCAGGTCAGAATTCTCTCTTAAGTCAACATGGCCCATTTCCATCCCTTCAGGGCTGTCAGCCTGCAAGTGGTTGATAGTTGTCGGTTTGCTATCTTCATGCATGACGGAGACAGAGCCATAAAAGTCAACCACGCCACTTACTTTGGCGTTAACATCTGGGTAGAGGTTGTCTTCACCTTCCGGGAAAAAGCTGGCGTAAACGGCAGTGTGGCCGCCAGAAGAATTGCCCGCTAAAATAACCTGCTTTGGGTCGCCCTGGTATTCGGGCCCGTGCAGCTTCATGAAGTGTACGGAATTTTGGGCATCAAGAATCGGCTTCGGGAAGGAAGCCACGTCGCTGTCGCGGTATTCGACAACCGCAACAACATAGCCAAGAGCGGCGATTTTTTTCTCCTTTTCACATGCTAATTACATTGTATGGTAGGGAAAAATATTATTCCAGCTAAAAAGTAAGCGCTTTCAATAGAAAACACAATACGCCAAAAACACCGGCAGAGACTGAAGTGCCGGTGTTTTCGCATTTATAAATTCATAAAAATTACAGGTTAACGATGTTTCTTGGCCGGCCGCCCTTGGCAATGGTCAATTGGTCGCTCAAGCAGATCTGCACCATGTTGCGGATGGAAGTTTCCGTGTAGAAGGCTGAGTGCGGAGTGATGACGACGTTTGGCATCTTGGCCAGGGTCTTGTAGTCTTCAGGGATTTCGCTGTCCGCAAGGCCCGTGTGGCCAAAGTAGCTGGATTCCCCAGCCAAGGTATCCAGGCCGGCACCAGCGATTTCACCATCTTGCAAGGCTTTGATCAAGGCTGCAGTATCGACTAATTCGCCCCGGGCACAGTTGATCAAGTAGGCAGACTTCTTCATTTCCTTCAGCTGCTTTTCCCCGATCATGTTTTCCGTTGATGGGAAGAGAGGGGTGTGGAGGGAGATGATGTCGGCTTCCTTCAAGACTGTGTCAAAGTCGGTGTAGGTCAAAAATGGTTCAAATTCCGGGTTGTAAGCTACGTCATAGGCAATCACCTTGGCTCCCATGGCTGAGAAGATTTCCGCCACGGCGCTGCCAATGTGGCCGACCCCGATCAAGCCGACAGTCAAGTTGTAGATTTCATTGCTGATCAAGTTACTTGGCCAGGTGAAGTCGTGGTCATGATCCATCCGGTAGCGGAATTCCCCGATCTTGCGCAAGAGGTACATGGCCTGAGTAACCGTCATTTCAGCGATCGCCCGCGGGGAGTAGACGGGGACGTTAGTGACCAGCAAGTTGTACTTCTTGGTCCAGTCAAAGTTGATGGTGTTGAAGCCGACGATTCTGAGGCCGATGCACTTGACCCCGTATTCGCTCAATTTTTGGTAAACGGCTTCTTCGTCAACCGGACCCAGGGGCTTGATGGAAACGCTGCTGCAGCCTTCAGCCAGGTCAACAGTCGCGCTGGTCAAAGCCTGGTCGGTCGTCTTAACTTCGACATCGTTCTTCTTAGCCCAGTCTTCAATGTAAGGTACTTCAATCGGGCTGACATTATACATAGCAATTTTAGTCATAAAAAACTCCTTTGTTACTTCAACTTTTGCTTGTTGCCAATATCTATTTTAACGCAAATGCTGGTCAAACCAGGCAGTAATTTCCTGCAAGCGCCGGATCCGGTGTTTTGGCTGCCCGCTTCTGGACAGCTCGTGGTTTTCACCTTTAAAGAGGCACATTCTGCTTTCTACCCCGTAATAGAGCAGGGCCCGGAACATCTGCATCCCCTCCGGCAAAGGACATCTGTAATCTTCCAAAGAGTGGATGAACAAGGTTGGCGTGGTCACGTTTTTAGCATATTTCAAAGGAGACTGCTGCCAGGCATAGTCCAGCTTATCATCCAGATTCTTAGCATCAATAGAGTAAAGGTCATCCCAAGGACCCACGTCTGACATAAAGGCATCGCTCAGCCAATTAGACATGGACCGCTGGCTGGCGGCAGCCTTGAAGCGGTCAGTATGGCCGATCACCCAGTTGGTCATGTAGCCGCCGTAAGAACCGCCAGTGATGCCCAGGCGGCCTTCGTCGATTTGCGGAATTTGCGCCAAAACGTCGTCCGTGAACTTCATCAAATCCTCGTAATCTTCCCGGCCCCAGTGCCCCCGCATGTTGGCGTAGTCGTTGCCCTGGCCGTCAGAGCCGTAGATGTTGGCAAAGAAGACAAAGTAGCCCTGGCCTGCCCAGACCTGCATTTCATGGAAAAATGGCGTCCCGTAGACAGTCTTTGGCCCGCCGTGAACATCGAGGATGGCCGGGTATTTTTGCTTTTCATCAAAGTCTTTCGGATAAAGGACCCAGCCGTGCTGGGTATTGCCGGCATAGTCCTGGTAGTCAATTTGAACGGCGGAAGCGATATAGCGGTCCTTTAAGGCAGCTTCGTTATAGCTGGACTGCTTGGTCAGCTGGCCGTCCTTAAAGCTGTATAGCTGCTGAGTTTCGTTGGCATTTGGGCCAGTAAACCAGCAAGTGCCGTCTTCGGTAAAGTCGAAGAATTCGATGGAAGGAAATTCAAAGACAGGAGTAACTTTTTCGCCGTCAAAGCATTCCAATACCGTGTGGTCGACCTTAGTCGTGGTGAAGTAGAGGCAGTCCTCAAAGACCCGGCTGGTCCGCACGTCTAACAGGCAAAGGTCGGTATCAACGCAGTCGCCCCAGCAGTCATCCCAAGCCGCGGCCAAAGAAAGAGTTTTGGATTCCGGTTCATATTTGTAAAACTGGGGATTTTCTTCTGATCCATAGCGCTTTTCATCAGTGGCCACCAGGTAGAGCTGGCCCTTTAAGACGCAGATGTCAAAAATTGACCACTTTTCTTTTGACAAAAGCTGAGAATATTCCAGGCTGTTTAAGTCCAGCTGGTAGAGGGCGGACTTGCGGGTCTTGGATTTGGTGTAAGAATCCCCGGTGAAGTAGAGAACAGAGCCGCTCACATAGTGGAGGTCAAAGTTGAAGTATGGGGCATCTTTTAAGAGTTCGGTCAACTCCTTTTTGGCCGGGTCAAAAAGAAAGAGGCGGTCGCGGAACTTGGAAATAATGCCGTCGCCGTTGAAGTAGGCAGGGTATTCGTCTAATACCACATAGTCTTTTTCATCCGGATCCTGTTTTTTCTCAGCTGCCCGCAGGTCAACCCGCCGGCTTAAAAGCAGGCGGCCGTCTGCTAAGACATTTTCGACCGCGAAATCTTCTCCCTCTAAAGTAGCGATTTCCCTTGCTTCACCGCCCTTTAAAGAAAGCTGGTAGATAAAGGTTTTGCCTTTTTCCTTGGTCCGGTTGCCGGCAAAGCAGACCGTGTTTTCATCAAGAAAGATGAAGTCTTTTTCCTGGCCAAAGGAGCTAAGGGGGCGGACTTGCCCGTCTTGCAAGGTCTCTAATGTGTAGAGGTATTTGTCTTTTTTGCCGGCGTCTGGCAGGCCCTTGACCCAGACCAGGTTCTGCCCCTTGGCCTGCAGTTTGCCCAGGTTGGCATAGTGCAAAAAGTCTTCAATTTGAATTGCTTCCATGATTTCCTCTTTTCTATTGTTACAGTATTCTTGTTTTTATCCTGTTGCTATATATTTTAGCAGAGAAAAAAGCCGGGGCCCTGAAGAAATCAGTTGCTCTGGCTTTTTCGATAAATTATTAATTCTGCAGCTTAGTTATCCTGCTTATCATTATTGTTGTCTTGCTTATTTCCTTCAGTCTTGGGCGCCTCGCGGCTCTGGCTGGAAGAAGCAGCCGAGCTTGACGAAGCCGCGCTTGAACTTGAAGAGCTGGATGAAGACGAGGACTTCTCGCTTGAACTGGAACTCGAGCTGCTCTTCGAGGAGCTGGAACTTGAGCTTGATTTGGCGCTGGAAGTCACGGCTGAACTGGAAGCAGTAGAAGTATCCCTGCTTGAGGAGACATAATCAGCGTCAGTCGGCGAATGTCCCTTGACAAAGAGTTCCCAAGTGTAGGACTGGCCAGGGGAGGCCACTTCGTCTTCAGTATGCTTGACAATCCGCTTCTTGACTACCGTTGCTGGCTTTTCCCAGTCTGTGCTGTCTTCGTCAGCCATCAAGTAGGACATCATGTACTTGTAGATCAGCTGGGCTGAGTACTGGCCGACTCCGGAGATCGTCCCGTCCTTCAAGTTGTCATAGCCTGTCCAGATCCCGATAGAGTACTGCTTGGTGTAGCCAACGAACCAGGAATCCTTTGGCGTTGAACTGTAGCTTGGGTACTTAACCAGGTCGGAGTCAGAGTACTTAACCGTACCAGTCTTGCCGGCCTCGTAGATCCCGCCGACCTTGGCCGTGGTCCCGGTCCCGCTGGTGAAGACGCCCTTGAGCATGTCGGTGATCATGTAGGCAGTTGACTTCTTCATGACCCGCTTGCCAGCAGAGTCATACTTGCGGACCTGCCCGTCAGGCGTTTCGATCTTGGAGACGAATTGCGGCTTTCTGTAAACGCCCATCGTCGCGAATGCCCCATAAGCAGCCGCCATCTGCAAGCTGGAGGCGTCAGCCCCGATCGCTGTTGAAAGACCAGCATTGGCACTGACGTTAACACCTAATTTTCTGGCAAAAAGCGAGGCCCGGGAAATCCCGACTTCATTCAAGGCTCTGACAGCCGGCACGTTTCTGGACTGAACCAGGGCATAGCGCATGCTCATTGCCCCCTGATAAGTGTTGTCCCAGTCATAAAGTTGGATATTAGTGCCCGGGTAGGTGTACTTGGTATCCTGCAGGATGTGGCTGGTCCCCCAGTTAAGGTATTGAATTGCCGGAGCGTAGTCTAAGACCGGCTTGATCGTTGACCCGGTTGACCGGCCTGTTTGGACCGCCCGGTCAAGTCCCAGCTGGACTGACGGCAACTTCCGGCCCCCGAGGATGGCGATAACATGTCCGTCCCTCGGGTTGACGACCGTGGCCCCGATCTGCATCTTCTTGCTGGTGAAAGCAACGCTGTCGCTGTTAGCCAGGGAGTAAAGCTTGTTTTGGGCAGTCTGGTTGATGTTGATGGTGATCTTCAGATTGTCATTGTATGGGTCGTAGCCGTTTGCCTGCACTTCAGCAATTGCTTCCTTGATGTAGGCGTCGTCGACCTTGCGTAGCTTGGATTCAGTGCTGGTCGTGTGCTTCTTAAGGCCCTTCTGTACGTCTTCAGACTTGGCTGCCAGGTACTGCTTCTTAGTAATCTTCTTGTTGTCATACATGGCCTTAAGAACCAGGTCCCGCCGGTACTTAGCCTTCTTTGGGTAAAGGTAAGGGTTGTAGGCCACCGGGGCATTAGGCATCCCGGCCAAAAGGGCCAGCTGGGCCAGGTCCAGCTGCTTGAGGGACTTGCCATAGTAGTAGTTGGCTGCAGTCCCCATCCCGTAGGTTCCATAGTTCATGTAAACCTTGTTGATGTAAAATTCCAGGATCTGGTCCTTGCTATATTCTCTTTCCACCTTCATGGCCAGCCAGGCTTCCTGGGCCTTTCTGGACAGAGTCCGCTGGGAGCTGGCGGTTGAGAAGCAGGTCAATTTGACCAGCTGCTGGGTGATGGTCGACCCGCCGGCCACGGTGCTGGAGCTCTTGACGTTGGTCAAGAAAGACGACACGATCCGGAGGGGGTCGATCCCCAGGCTTTCAGAGTAGAAGCGCTTATCTTCGATAGAGACGACCGCGTCTTTCAAAGTCTGGGGAATGGCCGAGTCTTTAGCATAAACCCGGGTCTGTGAACCCAGTGACATTAAAAACTTGCCATCGGTAGTGTAAAAACTTGATGTGCCGCCGCTTTGCAGCTTGGCGGTGCTGATGCTCGGCGCGTCTTTGGCGTAGTAGGCGAAGACGCCGACGCCGGAGATGATCAGCAAGAAAAAGAGCAGAAAAAGCCATTTAATTACCCGCAGAACGGGCCGGGCCTTCTTGGCGCCGTCGTTGGCATGAAGGCGGGCCATCCGCGTGTTCTTTTGCTCTGGACTATTTGTTGCCATGTTCTTGTTTCCTATCCGCAATGATCCGGTCGACTGCCTCTAAATAGGGCAGGGCTGGCCGGAATCCGCTTTTAATTTCAAAGGAGTTAGCTTCGATTTCAGCAAGAGTCATGGAACTCTTGCCGGCAGCCTTCCAGTTTTGCCAAGCTTGAATCAAAAAAGATGCCGGGGTGACAAAGTAGCGCTCCAGGGTCATGAAGCCGATAAGGGCAAAGCAAATCCCCTCCTGGTCCAAACACTGCTCAAGGTGCAGGATCTGGTGCTCATGAAAGTTTTTTAAAGGAAAAGAAGTTTTGTTGCGCGTCTCCTTGGCTTCAAAATCAAGGTAGTAGCCTTGATAGACGCCGTTGTAGTCAGTCGTTGAGGCCTGACGAAAGTAGGCCTCACGGATGACGGCCCGCGATCTTTTTGGGTAGTCGACCTTGACGATCTGAATTGGGGTCGGCTTCTTGTGAACGACCGCGATACCCGCGTCAAGGTAGTACTGGTTTGATTCATTGATCTGCTGCTCCAGGGTCATGCCGCGGTCAGAAAAGCTGGCCTTTTTAAGCAGGGCCTTTTCTCCTTGCCGCTGGGCTGCCCTGAGGGGCATGACAGATCCAGTTGGGTATTTGACCATAAAGTTCACTCCTGGAAGTCATTATAACAATAAAAACTTGAGAAACCTAATCAGATTATTTGCAAACTGACTCTGAAGCTAGATCATTCCTGCTTTTGTGGTTAATGTTACAATGTTTTTAAGGAACTGGCAAAGCAAAAAGATTAAGGGAGGAATTTGCATGCAGCGAATTTGGATCAGCGGCTACCGGAGCTATGAACTGGGAACTTTTGGCGACAAGGATCCAAAAATCACGGTGATCAAGTATGCCATAAAGCAGCGCCTGACCAGCCTGCTGGAAGAAGGGCAGTTGGACTGGGTCATCACGGGCGCTAACCTGGGCGTTGAGCAGTGGAGCGCGGAAGTGGCCCTGGAACTTAGGCAGGACTATAACCTGCGCCTGGCAGTGATGCTGCCTTATCTGGACTTTGGCAGCCGCTGGAGCGAAAACAACCAGCTTAAGCTGCAGAATTTGAAAAATCGAGCCGACTTTTGGTCCGCAACTTCAAAAGGACCCTACCAGGGTGGCCGGCAATTCCGGGAATACCAGCAGTTCATGTTCCAGCACACTGACCGGGCCCTTCTGGTCTATGACCCGGAATATCCGGGCAAGAGCAAGTATGACTACGAGATGATCGAAAAATACCTGGAAAAGCGGGATGACTACCAGCTGGACCTGCTTGATTATTATGACCTGGAGCAGGCCGCCAGGGATTATGAAGAAAATCAAAGGGAATGGTAAATTTTAACTCTTTCTTTCTTTTTTATGGGGCCGCTTTTTGATAAAATGACTTTAGTATAAAGGAGTCAAGAGTTAATGGCAGATTTAAACGATATTAAGTTGTCCGCGCAGGACATTTTGAAGAAGCAGTTCAGAAGCAAGGTCAAGGGCTATGATCCGGATGAGGTTGATTCTTACCTGGATCAAATCATTTCCGACTATGAAACCTTCCAGGACATCATTGAAGACCTTTACGGCCGGATTGGTGAACTGCAGGGGCAGGTAATCGACGCTGAGAAGCAGGTCAAGCAAGAAGAACAGGCTGTCAAGGAAATCCCAGCAGCTGTACCAGCTTCAGCGACTACTGAAAGCAAGGAAGAAGACGTTAAGACCTACGTGCCAAGCTCTCAGAGGCAGCGGGCCGACTTCGCTTTGGATAACAGCAGCAGTACTAGCGGCGAAATTTCAACTAACATGGCAATCATTCAAAGACTTTCAACTCTGGAGCGGAAGGTCTACAATCTGGAACAAAGAGTTTACGGAATTCAGGACTTACAAAAGTAAAGAAAGTTTGCTATAATAGTAATGTTGCAAATTTTGAGCAGTCGCGGCCGGCCTTGAGCCGGCTGAGGAAAGTCCACGCACGCACGGGCTGCGATGCCCGTAGTGATCGTATTCAGCCCAATAAGCTGGAGGAGGCCTTAGGCCTCACGGCAGAGAAAGCGCTAAAGCCTAGCCATGCGTGAATATCTTGAAAGTGCCACAGTGACGGAGCAAGCCGGGAAACCGGCTTGGTGGAACGAGGTAAACCCTGCGAGCGTGTAACCCAAAATTTGGTAGGGGCGTCTCAACTTAGGCAAATGAACCAAAAGTTGGACTACATCATGTAGAGATAGATGACTGCTGAAACCAGCCGCGGCCGGCGGTTGGTGGAACAGAACGTGGCTTATAGAAATTTGCAAGGCAGAGAGTTGGACTTCGTTTGAAGCCCAACTTTTTCTTTTTTAAGGAAAAAGCCTGCAAATATCAAAATCAGAATAGTAATCAGAATAAAGATCAGAAAGAAAAGAACGGAGACAGCGATGGAAGAATACCAATTATACGCGACCATGGGGGCGGGTTTTGAAAGCGTCGTGGCTAAGGAACTGCAGTCCTTGGGTTATGAAACGATGACGGAAAACGGCCGGGTCTTTTTTAAAGGCGGCCAGAAAGATATTGTCAGATGCAATTTGTGGCTCAGAACGGCTGACCGGATAAAGATCCTGTTAAAGGAATTTACGGCAAAAGACTTTTCAACCTTGTATGACGAAACTTACGCTTTTGACTGGGCCATGCTTTTACCAGTTGACGCGGCTTTCCCAGTCAAGGGGCGCAGCGTCCGCTCGAAACTGCACTCTGAGCCGGACGTACAGTCCATTGTCAAAAAAGCCATCGTTGACAAGATGGCGGCCCAATACCACCGGCGGGGCAAGCTGCCGGAAAGCGGCAGCCTCTACCAGCTGGACGTCCACATTTACAAGGACACTGTCCGCCTGTCCCTGGACACGACCGGGGAAAGTCTTTTCAAGCGGGGCTACCGGATTGAGCACGGGGGAGCGCCTTTAAAGGAAAACTTCGCGGCATCTTTGATCAAGCTGACGCCATATGATGGAACCCATCCATTTATTGACCCGATGTGCGGATCGGGGACCCTGCCGATCGAAGCAGCCTTGATTGCTCGCAATATTGCCCCAGGTACTTGGCGGAAGTTTGCCTTTGACGACTTTGACTGGTTTGATCCGCGCTTGCACGAAGAGCTGCTGGAAGAAGCCAAGAGCCAGGTTAAGCCAGCTGAAGCGCCAATCTGGGCCAGCGACATCGACCAGTCGATTCTGGAAGTAGCCAAGTTAAACGCCCACAATGCCGGCGTTTTGCAAGATATCCGCTTCAAGCAGGTTGCCGTTAAAGACTTTACTACCGACCTGGAAAACGGGGTCATTGTTTCCAACCCGCCATACGGAAAACGCTTGAAAGACAAGCAGGGGGCAGAAGAGCTCTACCGGCAGATGGGAGAAGTTTTGCGGCCGCTGACTTCTTTCAGTCAGTACTATTTAACAGCTGACCCGGATTTTGAAAAGTGTTTCGGGCAAAAGGCCAGCAAGAAGCGCAAGCTCTACAACGGTAACCTCCGGGTTGACTACTACCAGTTCTGGGCCAAGCGCAAGTAATGATAAAGAGATAAGCTGATGAAGACGATTACGGATAGTGAACAGCCAGACTTCTGGCTGATCTCAGACCCGCACTTAATTGCTGATGACTTGCATGATTTTGGCGCTAGGTTCCAAGAGATGCGCCGGACTAGTGCCGGTAAGGATATTGCCTATCAAGACCTGGTTCTCAGGGCTTTTGTCAGAAAAGTCCTAAAAGAAAAGCCGGCTGCCCTGGTCATCACCGGGGACTTGACCTTTAACGGGGCCAAGAGGTCAGCTGAAAGGCTGGGAGAGATTTTTGCCCCCTTAAAAGAAGCTGGCATTGCTTTGCTGGTTATACCGGGCAACCACGACATCTATGATGGCTGGGCCAGGAGCTTTGCTGGCAGTGAGGAAAGACGGGTAGAACAGATTTCACCAGATGACTGGAAGGATATTTTTTCCGCCAGCTATGACTTGGCCGCAAGCCAGGAGCCAGGCTCTTTATCATATTCAGTCAACTTGAATCCGCACTGGCGGCTGCTTTTGCTGGATTCCAACCTCTATGGCAGTCAGTTTTCCTACACCCACCCCATGACCAGCGGGGCCATCGATGATGGGGAAAGGCGGTGGATGGGCCAGGAATTGGCTGAGGCCAAAAGACTGGGACAAGACGTCCTCTTTTTCATGCACCATAACCTCTACAGTCATAATTCAGTGGTTCATGACGGCTTTAAACTGAATAATGCCGGTGAAATTGTCCAGCTGCTCAGTCGGTATCCGGTCCGCTGCGCTTTTTCCGGCCATATCCATGCCCAGCACATCATGTCCGGCTGGGTTCCGGTTCCCGAGGTTGTTTCGTCCTGCTTCGCGGAAAGCGACCAGGGCTATGGGATGGTTGAGCTGACTGCTAACTCCCTCAGCTACCAGCGCCACTCTTTTGACATCGACGATTTTTTAACGGCTGAAGAGAAAAAGCTGCCGCCTTTTGCGGATTTTCACGCTTATCTGAAGGAAGTTTTTGACCAAAGCAATGATCTGCTTCTGCGCCAGCACTTGCTCAAGGGAGCAGAAAAGGACCTGCCGGAAGCCGCGGAAATGCTCAAAAATATGCACTGGGACTTTTTCACCGGGCAAAGCTATAAGAGTGAAGCCGAGATCGCGACAATTTATGAATCAAGCGCTTACCGAACTTTGCTGGCAGCCATGCCCAGCATGAAAAGTTATATCAGATCCCTTTACGAGAGCACCCAGTCAAGTCAGAAGTTAGATTTGACCTGGTGAAAAGCCGATTATTTTTTAAGTTTTTTTGCTTAAAGTCCTAACTATAGCTTGATTACCGAATATTAAAAACAATAGTTAAAAATATTTTTCGCATTTCTCGGTATTTTCCTGCTTTTTTGCTATAATCTAGATATCTAGTGACAAGGAGTTTTTCATGAAAAAACATTTGATCTTTTTAGGAGACCTTGGCGTCATTTATTACAGCTGGCTCTTGCTGGTGCTTTTCTTGACTGTGATCTTCTGTCTGGAAGGCAGCCAGTTCATCAACCTGCCGACTGTGATAACCGGCATCATCTTCCTGCTCCTGTTTGTTTTTACATGGAAAAAGTCCTACATTTCTTTTGACGGTCAGGCGCACTTGCGTTTGCCTTACCGGAAGGAGTTCGTCCTGGAGGAAAAACCAGAATTGGTGACTAGTTGGCGTGGCTTTGAAGTCTACCGGGCGCCGGTTTCCAAGCATCAAAGCATTGATTATCTTGTTTTTAATAGAAAGCGTGACAGAAATGGTTAAATCAGATATTGAAATTGCGCAAGCTGCAGAAGAATTGCCTATTACTGACGTTGCGGCCAAGCTGGGCTTGACCAGCCAAGACCTCGAACCATACGGCTACGACAAGGCCAAGGTCAACTGGCAGGCAATCAAGCGCAGTGAAGAAAACGGCCACTTGGGCAAGCTAATCTTGGTGACTTCAATTTCACCAACTCCAGCCGGGGAAGGCAAGTCCACGATGACGATCGGGATCGGGGATGCCATCAACAATCAATTAGGCAAGAAGACGGTCATTGCCTTAAGAGAACCATCCATGGGGCCAGTCTTCGGGATGAAGGGCGGGGCTGCCGGCGGCGGCTATGCCCAAGTCATTCCAATGGAAGACATCAACCTCCACTTTACCGGGGATATGCATGCCTTGACTTCAGCCATCGACAACCTGTCAGCCTTGGTTGACAACTACATCTACCAAGGCAACGAACTGGGCCTGGACCCGGAAAAGATCGTCATTAAGCGCGGCCTGGACGTTAACGACCGGACCTTGCGCAAGGTAACGATCGGCCAAGGATCCAAGTTCAACGGGGTTGAACGCCCTGCCAGCTTCCAACTGACTGTGGGTCACGAACTCATGGCTATTCTCTGCCTGTCCAAGGACATTGCTGATTTAAAGGAGAGAATCGGCAAGGTTCTGGTCGGCTACACTTACGAGGATGAACCAGTCTTTGTCAAGGACCTGGGCTTCCAAGGCGCCATCGCTGCCCTTTTGTCAACTGCCTTGAAGCCAAACCTGGTTCAAACTTTGGAACATACTCCAGCTTTCGTCCATGGCGGACCTTTCGCCAACATTGCCCACGGCAACAACTCCATCCTGTCAACCAACCTGGCTCTGCATCTCAGCGACTACGTTTTAAGTGAAGCCGGCTTCGGCTCAGACCTTGGCGGGCAAAAGTTCCTGGACTTCGTTTCAACCAAGCTGGAAAAGAAGCCAGATGCCGCCGTTGTTGTTGCGACTGTCCGGGCCTTGAAGTACCAGGCTGAAAAGTCAACCGACCACTTGAAGGAAGAAAACCTGGACTCATTAAAGGAAGGCTTTGCTAACTTAGACCGGCACATGAACAATGTCCGTTCATACCAGATCCCGGTTTTGGTTGTCATCAACAAGTTCCCGACTGATACTGAAGCTGAACTTGACCTGCTTAAGTCATTGATTGAAGAACAAGGCTTCCCATGCGAAATCGTGACTGCCCATGACGAAGGCTCAAAGGGGGCTAAGGAAGCGGCCGAAAAGATCGTTGAACTGGCCGACAAGAGCGACTACGAAATCAAGCGCAGTTACGACGAGGATGACGACCTGGAAACCAAGATTGAAAAGGTAGCCAAGCGTATCTACCACGCGGCTGCCGTGGAATACACAGACAAGGCCAAGGAGCAGCTGGACAAGCTGAAGAAGATGGGCAAGGACAAGCTACCAGTCATTATTGCCAAGACCCAGTACAGCTTTACTGACAATGTCAAGGAATTAGGGGCTCCTACCGGCTTTACTTTGCATGTCAAGGGCTTGAGCCTCCGCAACGGGGCCGGCTTCGTGGTCGTTTCAACTGGCCACATTCTGGACATGCCAGGTCTGCCAAAGCACCCAGCCGCCTTGGATATTGATGTGGACGAAACCGGCAAGATCAGTGGTTTGTTCTAGAAAAGAGGATTATGCAGATAGTTGGATTAGTGATCGCTGCCTTGATCGCGGCAGCTGATCAAGCTTTGAAGTATTATATTGTCACAAATTACCGTTTGGGCGAAGTCCACGACGTGATGCCGGGCCTTTTCTCCTTTACCTACATTCAGAACAATGGGGCAGCCTGGAACATTTTGTCCGGGAAAATGTGGTTCTTCTATGTAGTCAGTGCTGTCGCTATTGCCGTAGTGCTTTACTACTACTTCAACAAGAAGTATAGCCACTGGATGTTCAAATCAGGCCTGGTTCTGGTTTTGGGCGGGATTATCGGCAACTTGATTGACCGCCTGCATTTGAAGTATGTCATTGACATGATTCAGCTGGACTTTGTGCAGTTCAATATCTTCAACCTGGCTGATGCCGCCATTACCGTTGGCGTGATTCTGATCTTCAGCTATCTGTTATTCATTGAAAGAGAGGACTAGGATGAACCGTGAGTATGAACTGACCGTGGAAGCAAGCGGCCAGCGGCTGGACAAGTATCTGGCAGAGGAAATAGCCGACCTGTCCAGAAGTCGGATCAAGGAATTGGTCCAAGCCGGGGAAGTCCTGGTCAATAGCAAAAAGAGCAAAGTTTCATATAAAGTGCAGAAAGGTGACCTGATTCAGGTCACCGTTTTGCCGTTAGAGCCATTGGCGCTTGAAGCAGAAAATATTCCCTTGGACATTGTTTATGAAGATGAAGACGTCATCGTGGTCAACAAGCCCCAGGGGATGGTGGTCCATCCGGCTGCCGGCCACCCCAGCCACACCTTGGTCAACGCCTTGCTCTACCACACCAGGGACCTGGCAGATAGTCCGGAAGGCTTCCGGCCCGGAATCGTTCACCGGATCGACAAGGACACCTCAGGCCTGTTGATGGTGGCTAAAAACGCGGCTGCCCGGGAATCGCTGGAAAAGCAGCTGGCGGCCAAGTCCAACAAACGCCAGTACCTGGCCATCGTCCATGGCAATTTTGCGGAAGAAGAGGGGACAATTGACGCCCCAATTGGCCGCAATCCCAAGGACCGCAAGCAGATGGCCGTCGTGGAAAAGGGCAAGAGCGCGGTGACCCACTTTAAGGTTTTAGAGCAATACCAGGGCTACAGCCTGGTTGAATGCCAGCTGGAAACCGGCCGGACCCACCAGATCCGGGTGCACATGGCCTACATCGGCCATCCTTTGGCCGGCGATCCTTTGTATGGACCAAGAAAGACCCTGGCAGGCCATGGTCAGTTTTTGCATGCCAAGACCCTGGGCTTTGAGCAGCCATCAACAGGTGAGTGGCTGGAGTTCTCCGTCCAGCCGCCGGAAATTTTCCAGAAGACGGTTGCAGACTTGCGAAAGAAGCGGGTGAAATAAGATGAAACGCTACCTTATTCTTGAAGATGGCAGCTCTTATGCCGGTGACGGTATCGGGGCCATGATCACCGCCACGGGCGAATTGGCCATCCAGACCAGCAACTATGGCTACCAAGAGGTTTTAACCGACCCGTCAAACGCGGGCAAGATCATTGTTTTTACTACTCCGATGATCGGAAGTAACGGGATCAACGCCGTTGACTACGAAAGCATTCAGCCTAGTGTCAAAGGAGTTATTGCCAACGACATTGCCTTGAACATTACCGACAATGACACTTTTCAGTCTTTGGGCGACTTTCTAAAGGAAAAAGGGGTGCCGGCAATTTTTAATGTTGATACCCGGGCCTTGGTCAGAAAACTGCAGAATCTGGGCCCTTTAAAGGCCTCAATCATGGATACCAATGATGAACACGCCTTTGACCAGATCAGAGCCCTGGTTTTGCCGAAAAACAAGAGCTCCTTGGTTTCCACTAAGAACGCCTACGCCGCGCCAAACGTCGGCAAGACGATTGCCGTTATCGACCTGGGCCTCAAGCACTCGATGCTCCGGGAACTGTCATTAAGACAGGTCAATGCCAATGTTCTGCCATACAACGCGACTGTCCGCGACATCAAGACCCTGCGGCCGGACGGGATCATCATTTCTAACGGCCCCAGCCAGGCCAAAGAAGTTTTGCCATATTTGCGGCAGATTTTAGATGAATATCTGGGCAAGCTGCCGATCCTGGGGGTCGGCCTGGGTTTTTTGGCGATTTCATCCTACCTGGACCTCAGCCTGGTCGACCTGCCCCAGTACCAGAACGGGACCAATTTTCCTGTAATCGGGCAAAGTAGTAGGCAGATCTGGCAGACGGCCATGAACATCGGCCAGTTGGTTTTGCCGGATGACACGGCCATGACCTTCAATGAAGAGTATTTCGACCTGCACAATGAGCTTTTGGCTGGCTTCAGCAATGACAAGCTGCAGCTGCTGGCGGTGGCCTTCAACCCGGAAGGAGCCCCGGGGACGGAAGATGCCCAGGTGATTTTTGACGACTTTTTGAAACTGGTGAAATAATGCCACGTGAAAATGATTTAAACAAAATCTTGATTATTGGTGCCGGCTCAGCCCTGGTGGGCAATGTGGCCAATACGGACCTCTTGACCAAGGGTGCCATCGAGGCCCTCTTAGAAGAGAATATCCAGGTGGTCCTGGTCAACCCCAATCCAGCCAGCGTATCAACGGACCCCTTGCCGGGCTTGACCGTGTACCTGGAGCCGATGACCTTGGACTTCTTGAAGCGGATCCTCCGGATGGAAGAACCCGATGCGATCATGACGGCTTTTGGTTCCTTGATGGCCCTAGACGTGACCAAGAAGCTGCAGGCTGACGGAATCCTCCACCAGATGGGGATCAGGCTGTTAACGATCAATGAGAGGGCCATTTCCATGTCCAACCCGCAAAAGCGGACCCGCTTTTTAGAAGCCAATCATCTGCCAGTCGGTCAGACCTGGTTTTTAGACAGCTTGGGACTCAAATACGATGAGCACCTGCAAGAGCAGCTGGAAAACAAGCTCTCTTTCCCGATCCTTTTGACCAAGAAATACTACTTTGAACGCGATGACCACATCTCCTTTAAGAGCAGTCGGGATTTAGCCCAGTACCTGCGCCAGGAGAGCCAGGATAAGGACTTCCGTCCGGCCAGCTACCGGATGACAGAAGACCTGTCTAGTTGTGAGGAAGTCATCCTGGACCTTCTTCGCGATGAAGACGGCAACCTCTGCTTCGTCGGGGCAACTGGGTCTTTGGAACCGGTCGGGATTGACTCAGGCGACTCGGTCTTGATCAAGCCCCTTTTGACCATGAACAATGACCAAATTCAAGTCCTGCGGGCAGAAGCTGGCAAGATCGCGGACAAATTGCAGCTAGTCGGCTTTTTGAGCATCCACTTCGCCATCAGCCACCGGGATACAGAAATGGTCTACAAGCTCTTGGCCGTCAAACCTCGCTTGACCAGAACGGCGGTCTTGGACCAAAAGACCAGCTTGTATTCAATCGGCTATGTCTTGGCCAAGCTGGCGATCGGGATGCGACTGAATGAAGTCACTGACCCGGCCACCGGCCTGTGCGCTGCGATTGAACCGGTCTCTGATAATGTCAGCGTCAAGATCCCTTACTGGTCCTTTGCGCAGACTGGTTACAACCACTACCAGCTGGACAAGCACACCCAGTCAACTGGAGAAGCGGTCGGGATCGGGCGGAATTTTGAAAGTGCCTTTTTCAAGGCCTTGATTTCCAGCAATGACCTGGAAGTCCTCTGGTCGGCTTTTGTCAAGGAAAGGGGAAAGAGCGATGAGGTGATCCTGGATGACCTCCGTCACCCTAACGAAATACACCTGGTTCAGCTGCTGGCGGCCCTTAGCCAGGGGATTGACTACCAGGCCTTGAGCAGCGTCTTCAATATTCATCCGGTCTACTACCAGAAGCTGCGCTACCTGGTCAAGATCGGCAGGGACATTGCCCACGCGGGTGAATTAGACCATGACCTCCTCTTAAAGGCCAAGATCCGGGGCTTCTCCAGCGACCTTTTGGCCAAATTGACCAAGATGGACGTCCATGACATTTTCCCTTTGCTCAATGAAAAAGGTGTCCGGCCGTCATTCTCAGCTATTGATGACAGTGCCGGGGTCTACCAGCCGAAAGTTAAGGTTTACTACCAGAGCTACGGGGTCGAAAGCGAATTGGAATTTGCCAAGGATCCGGAGAAGAAGAAGGTTCTTTTGCTGGGGATGCCGCCTTTCCAAGTCTCGGTAACCAGTGAATTTGACTACATGCTCTACCATGCTCTGGCGGCCTTGAAAAAAGAAGGCTATGAGACAGTCCTTTTGTCCAACAACGCTGAATCTGCTTCGATGGACTACCACCTGGCTGACCGGGTCTATTTTGAACCGATCAACCTGGACAGCATCATCACCATCTGCGAAGAAGAAGGGATCACGGACGTGGTCACCCAGTTCTCCGGCAAGCAGGTTTCCGCCTTGCGCCTGCCTTTGATGAGCCACGGTTTGAAGATTTTTGGCCAGCACGACATCGACCGCCTTTTGCCAATCAGTCACTTGGACACGGCCAAGATTTCTGACGTCAAACGGGTGCCGTATTTGGCAACGACTGATTACCAGGCAGTTTTAGCCTTTGTCGCCCAGGTAGGTTATCCTGTCTTGGTCGGGGGTTACCACCAAAAGGGCAAGCAAAAGTCGGCCGTGGTCTATGACCAGCCGGCCCTGGAGAAATACTTCCGGGAAAACCAGGTTGATGATTATACGATTTCCCAGTTTATCTCGGGGATGAAGTATGAGATTACGGCGATCACGGATGGGGAAGACGTGACAATTCCAGGGATCGTGGAGCACTTGGAGCAGTCCGGGTCGCATGCATCAGACTCAATTGCTGTTTTTGGCCCCCAGTATTTAAGCAGGGAACATGCCGAAAAGCTGAGAGAGGAAACGATCAAGCTGATCTCCAGCTTCAAGGTCAGAGGGATTTTCAACCTCCACTTTTTGCTCAAGGGCAGTGAAATCTACCTGCTTCAGATCAAGACCTATGCCGGTCACAACCTGGCCTTTTTGTCCAAGTCCATGAACAAGGACCTGGTCGAATATGCGGTTAAGGTTTTAGCGGGCAGAAAGATTGCCGACTTGGGCTACCCGAATGAGGTCTGGCCAGTTGACGAATTCATCCACGTGAAGATGCCGGTCTTCTCCTACCTCAATTACAGCTCAGACAATACTTTTGACTCCAGGATGAAGTCCTCTGACGCCGTGATGGGTAGAGACAGCCTTTTATCCAAGGCACTTTACAAGGGCTATGAAGCCAGCGACCTGCATATTCCAAGTTATGGGACGATCTTCTTCTCAGTCAGCGATGAAGAAAAACAGGAAGTGGCCAACCTGGCCAAGCGCTTTGCCCGCCTGGGCTTCAAGATTACAGCTACGGAAGGGACGGCCAATATTCTGGCTGAGGCCGGGATTACCACTGGCGTCATCGCCAAGATCCAGGAGGGGTCAAGAAATCTTTTGGAAAGAATCCGGACCCACCGGATTGTGATGGTGGTCAATGTCGTCAATCTGTCGGACTCGGCAGTGGAAGACTCGATCAAGATCAAGGACCAGGCCCTGAATACCCATATTCCGGTTTTCTCCAGTCTGGAAACAGTCCAGCTGATTCTGGATGTTCTGGAATCGCTGGCCTTGACTACCCAGCCAATTTAAAAGATGCTATACTCAAGGCAGAACTTTTTAATCTAAATCAAATTTATTTATATTTTTTATCCCGACAAGGATAGAAGCTTCGCAAGCAGGAGGGCAAGCAATGAGAGCAATTTTGACAACCGTCGGCCAAGACAAGACCGGGATTGTTGCCGGCGTAAGCAGCTTTTTGGCTGAAAAAGACATTAACATTCTGGACCTGTCCCAGACGATCATGGACGGCTACTTCACGATGATGATGGTCGTTGATGTCAGCGATGAGGCAGATTTCTCCGCCTTGAGCACGGACCTCAAGGAACTGGGCAAGAAACTGGGCGTGGAAATTAACATCCGGAATGAAAAGATGTACGCGGCTATGCATGAACTGAGCGGAGGTCTGGAATAATGGACTTGCGGCGGATTATGGAAACGGTCAATATGATCGACAACGAGAACCTGGACCTGCGGACAACGACCATGGGGATATCGCTTTTAGACTGTATTGACTCAGACAGTGACCGGTCCTGCCAAAAGATCTACGACAAGATCACGACTAAGGCGGAAAACCTGGTTAAGGTAGCTGGAGAGCTGGAAACTGAATACGGGATTCCGATTGCCAACAAGCGGATCACTGTAACCCCGATTTCTTTGATCGCGGCAGCTTCAGGGGACAGCGACTACGTTAAGTACGCGGTTACCTTGGATAAGGCAGCCAAGGCAGTCGGCGTGGATCTGATCGGTGGCTTCTCAGCTTTGGTGCACAAGGGCTACCAAAACGGTGACCGGGTCTTGATCAAGTCAATTCCCCAAGCTTTAAAGGAAACTGAAAGAGTCTGCTCCAGCGTCAATGTCGGCTCAACCAGAAGCGGGATCAACATGGATGCCGTCAAGGAAATGGGCCAGATCGTCATTGAGAACGAAAAGATTAACCCGCTGAACAACGGCAACCTGGTCATCTTCTGCAACGCGGTTGAAGACAACCCGTTTATGGCCGGGGGCTTCCATGGGGTCGGAGAAAGCGACGTGGCTTTGAATGTCGGCGTATCTGGTCCTGGCGTGGTTAAGACGGCCCTGGAAAAGGTTAAGGGCGAATCCATGGACGTGGTTGCTGAAACCATCAAGCAGACGGCCTTTAAGGTTACCAGAATGGGCCAGTTGGTGGGCCAGGAAGCATCTAAGCGCCTGGGCGTTGACTTCGGGATCGTGGACTTGTCCTTGGCGCCAACTCCTGCCCAAGGCGACTCAGTAGCCAACATTTTGGAAGAAATCGGCCTGGAAAGCGTGGGGACCCACGGAACCACGGCAGCTTTGGCCATGTTAAACGATGCTGTCAAGAAGGGCGGCATCATGGCCTGCAGCCATGTCGGAGGTTTGTCAGGTGCCTTCATTCCGGAATCAGAAGATGCAGGGATGATTGCAGCTGCTGAAAAGGGAATTTTGACGGTCGACAAATTGGAAGCCATGACCGCTGTCTGCTCAGTTGGTCTGGACATGATTGCCGTACCTGGCGACACGCCAGCTGAAACGATCAGTGCCATGATTGCTGACGAAGCGGCAATCGGGATGATCAACAACAAGACCACGGCTGTCCGGATTATTCCAGTACCGGGCAAGAACGTGGGCGACTCAATTGAATTTGGCGGCCTCTTCGGCTATGCCCCGATTATGCCTGTTCACAAGGAATCAAGCGCGGCGATGATCAACCGCGGCGGCCGGATTCCAGCCCCAGTGCACAGCTTTAAGAATTAATTTTTTAGAATATATAGAAAAAGAACCGTACTACCCATTTTGGGATAATACGGTTCTTTTTTGCATCTTAGTCAATCCGCTTAGCTAAAATCTCGTCAGCTTCCGGGGTAACTTCAATGGACTTCTGCCCAGTGTAGATGACGAAGCCGGGCTTGGCCCCGTTAGGTTTCTTGATCCGCTTGACCTGGATATAGTCAACCGGCACGTGGGCGGAATTTTTGGCCTTGGAGAAGTAGGCAGCGATCTCCGCGCTTTCCTGGATGTCGCTGTCACTTGGCTGGCTGTCAGTCAAGATAACGTGGGAGCCGGGGATGTTCTTGACGTGGAACCAGTAGTGGTTCTTGTCGGCCTTTTTCAAGGTCAGCCAGTCGTTTTGCAGGTTGTTCTTGCCGACTAAAACAGTTTTGCCGGAGCTGAGCTTGAACTTGTTTAGGCTCTTTTCGGTCAGCTTCGGCTTCCGGCGCTTCTTTTGATCAGCTCTAAGGTAACCTTGGTTGATCAGCTCTTCCTTGATGGTTTCGACGTCTTCTGGGTCAGCGTTGTCGATTTCCGTTTGAACGGAATCAAGGTAGCGGAGATTTTCTTCCGTGATCTCAATCTGTTCGGTCACGTGTTTGATGGAATCCCGCATCTTCTTGTAGCGCTTGAAGTATTTCTGGGCATTGCGCTGAGGGGAGAGGGCTGGGTCAAGTTTGATGGTCATGGGCTGGTTGCCTTCATAGTAGTTAGGTAGGTCGATTTTTTCCATGCCGGGCTTAACCTGGCTTAAGTAGGCGGTTAAAAGTTCCCCGGAAACTCTGAGATTTTCGGAGTTTTCAGCACTGTCCAGCTGCTTTTCCAGCTTCTTCAGCTTCTTTTGGAGCTTTTTGGTCTCATTAGTGACGACCCGGGTCACCTGCTGGGACCGCTGCTTTACCCAGTCCCGGTTAGCCTGGTAGGCGTAAAACTCGTCTAAGGCTTCATTTAAGTTAGTGGAGGAGCTTTCCTTGGTCATCTCCAAATGATATGGCAGGTAAGGGTAGATCCGCCGCTTGTGCTTTGGCGTCAAGAGAACGTAGGCCTTAGGGGAGGAGAACTGGTTGTAGAAAGTCTTCAGAGAAGAGAAGGAGTAGTCGTCTTCCAAGTAGCCGGTCAGTTCTTGCCGGTCATCGCCATCTAAGCCGTCCATTTGCTTGGCTAGGTCAGCTGGGGTTGGGTAGTCTTTTTTCAAAGAAGAAAATTCTGATTCCGTTAAAGTAAAGCCGTTGATACCGGGAGTCAGTGGGGGCAGTTCGTACTTGGCTTTAGGCAAGAGGAGGCGGGCCCGGTTTTCATCGGGGTTGATCCGCTTGAGCAAGTCGATGATCTTGCCGCTTTGCTTGTCATAGAGGATGACGTTGCTATGCCGGCCCATCAATTCAACGGAGAGGATCAGCTGCATTTCGTCACCGAGTTCGTTACGGTTGCTGAAGGAGAAGTTGACGATCCGGCTGAGGCCAACCTGGCTGATTTCCTGGAGGACTGACCCTTCCAGGTATTTACGCAGGACCATGACGAAGAGAGGAGCCACGTTAGGGTTGGAGAAGGACTCCTTGCTCAAGTAGAGACGGGGATATTCAGGATTAGCGGAAATTAAAAGCTGCTTGTTTTTGCGGCCCTTTCTAAAGACTAGGACCAGGTCGTTGTTAAAAGGCTGGTAGATCTTGTGTAAGCGGCCAGCAGTAATCTCATCTTGTAATTCATTAAGCAGGCTATGAATAAATAATCCGTCAAAAGCCATTGAGCACACCTCATTCGTAAATTGAAAATTGTTCAGTAAACTATTTTATCATAAATTGCGGGCTTTATCGGATATCTTGATTATAGGGATGCGGTTAGTTATTCTATACGCAAACAGGCATGATCAAGATTCTTCTAGTTTAGCTGGGGCAAGTATGCTATAATTTTCATGTTAAAACGTTAAATACGGAAGGTTTAATATGAAGATCGCATTAGTTACCGACAGTACGGCCAATTTGTCCGCGGCCGAAATTGAAAAGTATAATATCAAGGTCATTCCTATTCCGATTTACATCGATGACAAGGAATACCTGGAAGGTATCAACATCACTTCTGAAGAGCTTTTTGAATCGCAGCGGAGTGGCTCCAGCTTCCCGACCACTTCCCAGCCGAAGATGGGGGATCTCATCACGACTTTTGACAACTTGAAGGATGAGGGTTACGAGGCGATCATCTACCTTTGCCTCTCCAGCGGGATTTCAGGTTCTTACAGCACCTTGATGGGGATCGCGCAAAGCAACCCGGACTACCACCTGTACCCGTTTGACTCACAAATTACTGTCCGCCTGCAGGGCTATCAAGTTCTGGCAGCAGCAAAGATGATCGAAAAGGGCAGCTACAGCCCGGAAGAGATCATTGCCAAGCTGGCTGAAATCCGGTCAACTGTCGACGAACTCTTCATCGTTGATGACTTGAACAACTTGAGCCGGGGCGGGCGTTTGAGCAATGCCAGCGCCTTTATCGGGTCACTCTTGAACATCAAGCCTTTGCTGACTTTCAACGATGAAGCTAAGATCGTGGCTTACGACAAGGTCCGGTCAATGAAGCGGGCAGTTAAGAAGATCGAACAAGAATCTCTGGAAAAGATCAAGTCTTTGGATATCCCAGAAGACAAGCTGCGGATCTTGATCATCCAGTCAAATGACGCTGACCAAGCTGAAGACGTTATGAACTACTTCAAGGCTGAAGTGCCAAATGCTGTCTTTGAAATGGACGAATTCAGCCCGGTTATCGCGACTTATCTGGGCGAAAAGTCAATCGGCATTACTTGGATGATTGACGTTGAACAGATGGAATTCTAGTTTTTAGACTTCAGAATTTGCTGTGTTCAGTGAAAGAAAAGGAAATTTGGAAATGAGCATCAAAAAGTGGGCCGTTCTGGCCCTTTTTTGCGGCGTATTTTTGACAGGCTGCAGCAAGCAGACCTCGTCAAAAGAAGCAAGCAATAGTTCAAATAAAAGCAGTCAGAGTAGCAAGTCTAGCGCTAAAAAGACCAGCAAAGCTTCGTCAAGTTCAGCTAAAGCAGTAAAACTGAACGCGGCAAAACTGACGCCGCAGGAAAGCGGTAGCTTGATTACGCTTTACTGTGCTGACCGATTTGGCGGGGAATGGGCTAATTTGCTTCAAGCTGGGCAAAATAGCTCTTTAACCATTACCTTGCACAAGACCAGCGACTACGAATTTAAGCAGCCAGGCAGCGGCTATGCATATGAAGCCGCGGCGTCCGGGCAAACAGGGACGACCTACTATACTCTCAGCGACAGCACTTTTTACTTCTACCAAGGAGTAAAAGTAGCGGGCAGTGGCAGCTTTTTGGGCCAGGCAACTAAGCAGGAAATGGCTGACTATATCGGCAAAAAAGGCCAGCTGACGGAATTCAAGCAGCTGGCTAAGAAAGTCCAGATCGTGGATAAATCTGGTCAAACTCAGCGCCTGTCTGACGGGCGGAGCGGCTACTTTACCATCCCTACTGAAATGCAGGGGACCTGGTATTCTGCAAGCAACTATGATGATGAGACAACGCATTCTAAGTACGTCTTTGGGCAAAGTACAATTTTTAGCCAGGATGACAAGTATGATACAAAAGGAACTACAACCACCCTGTACACGCGGGCTGCTAATTATAAAGCACCAGATCATCCATCCGAAGAACAAATAAAGCGGGCAGAAGGCTGGGGCTTGCCGAAAATAGTTCAGTATAAGGGAATTAACTATCTAAACGTCATGGGCTGGTACCAAGGCGCTGGTGATGGTGAATATTTCGCAGTTCACACTGAAGAAATTGACGGAAATGACGTTCAAGTTTTGGTACTTGCTGGCGGTGCTGGTATTTGGGTCGATGGAATTGCCTACCGCAGCCAGGCAATGGCGGAAAAAATGCAAGATCAACGATTTAATGATCTAAATTACTCTGATTCGGACAATTAAATATAACCGAAAATTAAAGTAAAACAGTGCCAGCAGGGAAAATCTGCTGGCGCTGTTATTTTTTATCTTCAACAAAGTCAAAAAATACCCTGGAAGCTGCGATCAACAACTTCCAGGGTTTGTTTCAATGGTAAGGATAGAGAGTCAAAGCTTAAAATTCAGTTATTTCTTGTGGGTCAAGAATCTGACGCGGGTAACAGCCGGGATCTTTTCCAGGTTGGCCACCACCTCGTCTTGGGTCGTCTGGTCGATTTCATCGATGTCGATCATGGTGTAGGCGTACTTGTCCTTGGCCTTGTTGACCAGGTTTTCAATGTTGATGCCCTGGTTGGCCAGGTAAGTAGAAATTTGCCCGATCATGTTTGGAATGTTCTTGTGAATCAAAGTAATCCGGTGGTCGCTTTCAAACGGTGCAGACACGTTTGGCAGGTTGACTGAGTTAATAATGTTCCCAGTTTCCAAAAATTCAATGGTTTGCTTTGCCGCCATCCGGGCACAGTTAATTTCTGCTTCAATCGTTGATCCGCCGATGTGGGGCATGATGACGATGTCGTCATTGTGCAAAATCATGGCATCGCTGAAGTCAGTGTAGTACTTGCCCAAGCGGTGTTCTGCCAAAGCCTCAACGACGGCCTTGTTGTCAACAATCCCCAGACGGGCAAAATTAAGCAAGATAGTATTTGGCTTCATCTGCGCGATCTTGGCATCAGCGATCAAACCGGTCGTTTCTTCATTCTTTGGCACGTGGACGGTCACAAAGTCCGCGTCCTTAACGGCGTCGGCAATGCTGGTGGCCCGCTTGATATGGTCTGACAAGCGCCATGCGGCTTCAACAGTCAAGTATGGGTCGTAGCCGACAACCTTCATCCCTAAATTAAGGCAGGCATTAGCTACCAAAGAACCGATGTGGCCTAAACCAATTACAGCCACCGTCTTGCCTAACAGCTCAGTCCCGTTGAAACTGGTCTTTTCCTTTTCCGTCCGCAAGGTGATGTCCGCGCCCGGCTTGGCGTTAGCTGACCAGTTAGCGGCAGCGACAATATTCCGGCTGGCAATGATCATGGAAGCCAGAACCAATTCCTTAACGGCATTGGCGTTGCCGCCCGGGGTGTTGAAAACAACAGTCCCGTTTTCCAAGGCCTTGTCCAAAGGCACATTGTTGTATCCGGCCCCGCAGCGGGCGATAGCCTTCAAATTTTCTGGAAATTCGTGGTCATGGAGGTCAACTGATCTGATCAGGTAGGCATCTGGATTGTCAGTTTGGTTGATCCGGTAATTGTCGCCGAATTCGGCTAAGCCTTCTTTAGCAATGGCATTGTAAGTTTTAATTTGGTACATGAGGAATCCTTTCAAAAATTAGTGCTTGGCGTCAAAATCTTTAATAAAGTCGCAGAGGGCCTGAACCCCTTCCAGCGGCATGGCGTTGTAGATGCTTGCCCGCATCCCGCCAACCAGGCGGTGGCCCTTCAAATTAAGGAGCTCGTGGGCGGTTGCCTCTTTGACAAACTCAGCATCCAGGTCCGGATTGCCGCTGACAAAAGGCACGTTCATGATTGACTGGCTGTCTGGATCAACCTTGCTCTCAAAATTCTTGGACTCAGCCAGGCAGTTATAAAGGAGCTTGGCCTTTTCCTGGTTGATGGCTTCAATGCCGGCCACGCCGCCTTTTTCCTTGAGCCACTTAAGGGCCAGGCCAGCCACGTAAATTTGGAAGACTGGCGGGGTGTTCAAGGCTGACTCTTTCTTAGCTTCAGTAGCAAAATCAAAGAAGCCAGGCAGGTCATCATGCTTAACCAAAAGATCCTTTCTGATGACCAAAACGGTCAAGCCGGCAGGGGCCAGGTTCTTTTGCGCCCCGGCATAGATAACAGCGAACTTGCTGAAGTCGTATTCCTGGCCCAGGAAATTTGATGAAGCGTCAGCTACCAGTGGGATGTCAGTTTTAGGAATTTGGTCGTCTCTGTAGGCCGTCCCCATGATGGTGTTGTTGGTCGTGATATGAAGGTAGTCGTAGTCTTGGTCAAATTCAGTTGGAATTTCAGGAACAGCAGTGTAATTGTTGCCCTTAGCGCTAGCTACGATATCAACGGTTAGGCCTGGCACTTTAGCAGCGTCTTCAGCTGCTCTTTGAGCCCAGTGGCCGCTGTCTACGACGGCGATCCGGTGGTACTTGCGGGCCAGGTTCAAAGGAATTGTGGTGAACTGCTGGGTTGCCCCGCCGGTCAAGAAGAGGACGTCGTATTCAGCAGGATCCAGCTTCATGAGTTCCAGGAGGTTGGACTTGGTTTCCGCGTAGAGGTCCTTGTAGAGGGCTGACCGGTGGGAAATTTCAATGACGCTCATGCCGCTGTGGGCGTAATCAGGCAAGTCTTGTTTGATTTGGGAAATGACTTCGACCGGCAGCATGGCTGGACCAGCCGCGAAATTGTAGCATGTCATAAGTGGTAAATTCCTTTCCGAAAAAACAAAGGGCACCCGCCTTGCGTGAGTGCCCTTTGTCATGAGATGTTATGTTGGAGTTGTTGTTTCGGCCTCACTGTTTTAAACTGTTCTGAAGGCCATCACAAATTGCAGCCTTCTTAAGTGGAAGAAGACTGGGAGGAGGAAAAAAGTGTATCTTGCATTTGTTCAATCTGTAAGGTAAACATTTTTTTCGCTCCTTTCGTGTGATTAAATTTATTATAAGGCTAAAATTAGAAATGTCAACAGACATTTAATTTTTGTATAATATTTATTAGCGAAGAAAAGAGAAAAAGAAAATTTAGAAACAATGGAGGAAGCGCATGACCACATTCTACTTTATCCGGCACGGGCAAACTTTTGCCAACAAGGCGGGTTTGAAGCAGGGGACTATCAATACTCCTAACACTTACTTGACTGACCTGGGCAAGGAGCAGGCCCAAAAACTAGCCGACCAGTTCGATATCAGCAATTTCGACCGCCTTTTCGTTTCTCCCTTGGTCAGAACCAAGCAGACAGCGGAAATTTTGAACCAAAAGGCTGGCTTGCCGGTTGAAATAGACGACCGCCTGCTGGAAATTTCCTACGGGGACTGGGACGGGCAAAAGAACAGCGAATTGATGGCTGAATACCCGAATTACTTTTCTCCCCTGGTCAATGACGTGACGGAAGACTACGTGCAGGCAGCCCCAAAGGCGGAAAGCTTCGCCCACGTGGAAATGCGGACGGCTCAATTCGTCGAGGAAATCAGCCAAAAGTATCCAGAAGACCAGATCGTGGTAGTGACCCACGGCTTCACGGTCAGATCTTTTGCCATTAATGCCGCGGGCGGGCAGGGCCTGCAGATCCTGGAACCAGACAACTGCTCCGTCACCAAGATCCTCGTTGACCCCTTGTCATTTAAGCAGCACCTGGTCTACTACAACCGGACAGTAACTGCCTTTTAGCAAGATATTCTGGTATAGAAGAACGGAACCGCTTGGTTCCGTTCTTTTATTTGATCTTTAATCGACAGACTTTAAAGCATCTAGCATGTTCCTCAACATTGATGGTGGACTTTTTCAATCATGAAGTTGATGTCCCGGTTGGCGTAAACCGTCGTCTCACCGGACTGGTAAGTTTTTGTATTATGCTTCACTTCAATAAGTGCCATGATAGCTTACTTTAGCCATAAAAAAGAGCGTGCCGGAAAATGGCCACGCTCTTACAAGTTGCTGACAAATTAATGATGAGAGCAACTCTTGCCGGTTAAATTTCGTTGATGCTGATCCGGTCCAGCTTCTGGTCGCGGATGGTCAGTTCTTCTTCAGTTTCCCCGAGACCAACCCCGCAGACCGGCATGAAGCCGGCTGGCAGGTCCAGCTTCATAACTGTTTCTGGGTGAGCGGCCAAGGCAGCTGCCGCGCCAAAGAGGTAGCAAGCCCTCAGGCCCTTGTTTTCAGCGGCCAAAACCATGTTGTGGGCAATAATTCCGGCACTAGCATAAGCCATCTCGTCCTGCTCTTTGGCAGAGACCAAAATTAAGGTCGGCACCCCGTACAAGGGATGAGATTCCAGATCGCCAAACATCATGGCTGCTTCCTGGTCGATTTCCTTCAAAAGCTTCGGGTCGGAAATAACCGTCAGCTGGTAGTTTTCGTATAAGCCGTGGGCTACTGGAGCCAATTCAGCCGCTTCAATGATCTTCTTGACCTGCTTCTTGTCAGCAGGCTTGCCCGTATAAGTCCGGACTGACTTGCGCGTTTTCAACAATTTCGTAAACTTCATGGATGATTTCCCTCCTGTCAGTCTAACAAAACACATGTCTGTCGATTCCTTAGCTAGATTATACCGCAATCACTTCAGTAAACGGTTGAAAATGGTTTTAAACTTTTTCTACAAAAAATTTGCCTGCCTTTTCGATAAAAAAGCTTGACTTAAAGGACAAAAGTCATTATAGTTAAGGAAACATATGAATGACCTTTAAATTTAGTCCCGTGAGGCTAAGAAGGCAGCTCAAAATTCAGATATAAACAAGAAATTCTTGGCAAACATTCGGATTGGCAAGAAGACCGGGGAGGAAACTTTCCGGGCAGTTTAAGCAGACTTTGAGAGACCATTTTAGACACGGAGACTGAGTGTTTAAAATGGTCTTTTTGCTTAAGTTATTTTCGAAAGGATGCCAAATCACCATGACCACTGTTAGCCAAAACCAAGTCGTTGTCGAAATTGAAAACAAGCAAGACAACTTGCTCCGTCTGCCTTACTTTGTCAGCGTTGAACAACTGAGCGCCGACGACGTATTGCACCTGCTGCAAAGAGCCCAATATTTCAAGAATGGCGGGGAAGTACCAGCCTTGAGCCGGCCAATCTTCTGCACCAACATGTTCTTTGAAAACTCAACCCGGACCCACACCAGCTTTGAAGTTGCTGAAAGAAGGCTGGGCTTGACTGTAATCCCGTTTGACCCATCCCACTCTTCAGTCAACAAGGGGGAAAACCTCTACGACACTGAACTGACCATGGCATCTCTGGGCATCGAACTCAGCGTGATCAGACACCCGGAAAACGCCTACTACAACGAAATCATCCACCCAAAGGAAGGCCAGCACTTGCAAATGGGCTTGGTTAACGCTGGTGACGGTTCCGGCCAGCACCCATCCCAAAGCATGCTGGACATGATGACCATCTATAACGAATTTGGCCACTTCGACGGCTTGAAGATCATGATCGTCGGTGACTTGACAAACTCCCGGGTTGCCCGGTCAAACATGGAAATCTTGAACACCCTGGGCGCGGAAGTCTACTTCTCAGGTCCGGAATACTGGTACGACGCTGAAGAATTCAGCAAGTACGGCACTTATGTCAAGAACATTGACGACGAAATTCCGGAACTCGACGTCTTGATGCTGCTCAGAGTTCAGCACGAACGCCACAACGGGGCAGAAGACAAGACTGAACAGCTCTTTGACGCTAAGGACTACAACGCTGCTTACGGCCTCAACCAACGCCGCTACGACATGCTTAAGGATGACGCTATCATCATGCATCCGGGTCCAATCAACCGCGGGGTTGAATGGGACGGCGACCTGGTTGAAGCACCTAAGTCCCGCTACGCTGTCCAAATGCACAACGGGGTCTTTGTCAGAATGGCCATGATCGAAGCTGTTTTGCGCGGCCGTAAGTTGGGAGGCCTTGCATAATGGCCATTTTGCTGAAAAACGGCCTGGTTTACCAGGAAGGAGAATTTATCAAAGAAGATGTCTTGATCTCTGGCAGCAAGATCCAGGCGATTGGTCTGGACTTGCCGGAAGAGGGTGCTGAAGTTTACGACTTAAAGGGCAAGCTTTTAGCACCTGGTCTGGTCGACATCCACGAACACTACAGAGAGCCGGGCTTTACCTACAAGGAAACCATCAAGACCGGGTCTCAGGCAGCAGCCCGGGGCGGTTTCACCACGGTCTGCACCATGCCTAATGTTGACCCGGTCCCAGATGACCTGGAAACTTTTGAAAAACAGGTTTCTTTAAATGAAGCCAACAGCTGCGTCCACCTCAAGCAATACGGGGCCATCACTGAGGGGCTGACCACCGATAAGGTGGTTGACATGGCGGCCTTGAAAGATGCGGGGGCTTTTGCCTTCAGCAATGACGGCCATGGCATCCAGCAAGCCGGCACTATGTATGAAGCTATGCAGGAAGCTGCCAAGGTAGGTCTGGCTATCTGTGAGCACATCCAAGATGACTCCCTTTACCATCATGGGGTGATGAATGCAGGAAAGAAGGCGGAAGAACTCGGTCTGCCAGGCATCCTGGGGGTCAGTGAATCTGCCCAGCTGGCTAGAGACCTGGTTTTGGCCCAGGCTACCGGGGTTCACTACCATGCCTGCCACGTTTCTACCAAGGAAAGCGTGGAGCTGATCCGGATTGCCAAGGAATACGGAATCAATGTAACCGCCGAAGCCGCACCTCACCACCTGCTTTTGAGCGAAGAAGAGATCGACGGCAACAACGGCTACTACAAGATGAACCCGCCGCTTAGATCAAAGGAAGACCAGTTTGCCTTGATTGAAGGGATGCTGGACGGGACGATCGACTTGATCGCGACTGACCATGCTCCGCACAGCCGGGAAGAAAAGGCCGGTGATATGCGGAAGGCTGCCTTCGGGATCACCGGCAACGAAACTGCTTTTGCCTGCCTCTACACCAAGTTCGTCAAGAGCGGGCAAATGGACCTAAGCCTGCTTTTGGACCTCATGAGCTACCAGCCAGCCAAGCTCTTTGGCCTGGACGCTGGTGTCCTGGCTCCAGGCAAGGAAGCCGACCTGGCCATCTTTGACCTGGACCACGCCGAAAAGCTGGCCGAAGAAGACTACTTATCCAAGGGGGTCAACACACCTTTCACCGGCCAGGAAGTCTATGGCATGACCGCCTTGACTTTTGTCAGGGGCAAGCTGGTTTACAAGAGCAAGCACTTTGCCGGCTAAGCAAATGGCAAAAAATTTTTACCACAGAAGAAAATAACTAGCAAAAGGCGAAAATAAGTCCTTCTCTAATCAGAGGAGGACTTATTTTGTTTGGCGCTGGCATTGAGGGCAGCCCGCTGTTCTCTTTGGTCAACGTGGGTGTATAGGTCGGTGGCTGAGGTGCCTTTTTGCCCCAGTTGCTGGGCAACCATGACCTGGTCCTTGGTGGCCTGGTAGAGTTCAGAAGCGACCGTGTGGCGGAGCTTGTGTGGGGTGAGGGGATGGCCGAAGGCGGCAGAATACTTGCCAACCATTTTCTCAATGGCATTGGTCGTCATCCGCCGGCATTCCTGGTGGTA
>ERZ791917.573-NODE-573-length-32705-cov-42.054395_pt1 | contig 32705 bp, 36 predicted proteins | sample MGYA00510138_ERZ791917 | MGnify/ENA primary metagenome ERZ791917 (study PRJEB30046, sample SAMN00792102) | human gut metagenome | study: EMG produced TPA metagenomics assembly of the A metagenome-wide association study of gut microbiota in type 2...
ACCTCGCACACTGGCATTTCATATGTTTACATTGTTCAGTTTTCAAAGGTCATCGGCTGTTGTGTTCTTTCGTCTAACAGCTTGTTTATTATATCACATCATTCCAGCTTGTCAAGCAATATTTTTAAATCATTTTTGAAGTCAATGTTTAAATTATCTTGTCTTGCTTCCGGTTCATGCGACATAGAGAATTCTACCATCAAAACAAAAAGCTGTCAATATACATTGACAGCTTTTTTTGTATTTCTTTTGTTTTTTTCTTATGAGACACGGCTCACGGTAGTAATACTTTCCAGGTCCTTCTGCTTGCTTTCTATCCCCAGAGAAAGGACGACAGCGGCCACTGCCAGGAATACGAAGGCAAACATATAGAAGACAAAACCAAAGCCAAAGCCGCGGCCAATGACGATACCTGTCATGAGCGGTGCTGCCATACCGCCAAAGCGGCCGAAGCCGGCAGCCCAGCCGCTGCCGAGAGCCCGGATGGTAGTAGGATACTGTTCCGGTGTATACGTATAGAGGACACCCCAGGCGCCGAGGTTAAAGAAGCTCATGACAGAGCCCCAGACCATAAGCGTCGTTGCTGTTGCAGCATGACCAAAGAAATAGCTGGCAACACCACTAAATAACAGGAAAGCCGAGAGGGTATACTTACGCCCTAATTTGTCGACGAGCCAGGCAGCACAATAATAACCGGGCAGCTGAGCCAGCGTCATGACCAATACGTATTCAAAGGTTTTTACGACTGTAAAGCCTTGTTGGAAGACCATCGACGGCAGCCACATAAAGATGCCGTAATAGCTAAAGTTGATGCCAAACCAAACGAGCCAGAGCATAACCGTCCGCGAGATAAAAGGCTTCTTCCAAAGCTCGCGGAAAGATACGACCGTCTTCGGCGGTAATATTTCATGATCAGACGTAAAGGGCTGTACCGGTACGTGCAGTTTTTCTTCGAGCTTGACGACTATGTCTCTTGCCTCCTGAACACGTCCCTTGGCCAGGAGGTAGCGAACCGATTCCGGCATATGCAGGCGAATGAGGAATACATAAAGCGCCGGCAGGGCACCAATTCCAAAAGCCATACGCCAGCCATAGACAGGAATGAAGAAATAGGCAATGCAAGCGGCGACGATCCAGCCCAACCCCCAAAAGCTTTCCAGGAGAACGATAAAGCGGCCACGTACGCGGGACGGCGCATACTCCGATACAAGCGTTGCTGCTACAGGCAGTTCACCGCCCAAACCAAAGCCAACGAGAAAGCGAAAACATAATAGCGACGTATAATCCCATGCCAGAGCGCACATAGCCGAAGCAATGCTATACAATAAAACCGTAATCGAAAACACTTTCTTGCGGCCCAAATGATCGGCTACAGTACCGGAAATGACAGCGCCCAAGGCCATGCCGATAAGGCCGATACTGCCGATCATGCCCATCTGCGCCGGTGCCAGCTGCCATTCCTTAGCCAGGACCGGCAGGATAAAGGCGATAAGGCCTGTATCCATTGAGTCAAAAAGCCAGCCCAAACCTGTTACAGCGAGTAATTTGTAATGAAACGAGCCGACTGGCAATGCTTCCAATCGTTCTAATACCATGTGTAATCTCCTCCCAATTCTTTTATTTCTTTTATAGCTGTCATGACAGCTGTCTATGTAGAGATGATACACCTAAAAAAAAATAAAAGCAATAGAAATATCTATTGCTTTTATGCATGCACCTTATTGTTTATACAGAATATGCAACTTTTCCAAGGCCTCTTCAATGGCTTGTAAATCCTCTTCCGAGGCAGCTTCAACGACGTGAGAATGAATACCACCGCTGATCCGGCTCAGCAGTTCAGACTTGGATTCAGCCATTTTCTTGATGTATTGTTCAATATCGCGGCGTGAACGCAGGCGCAGGGTTCCTTCCAGGTATCCATATACGTCGTGTTCGATGACGACATTTTGTACAGTACCGCCGTTATCTACGATGGCTTCCAGTTCGGCCCGTACCTGATCGGGACCATGGCAAACGACAAACGTCCGTTGTATGCCGCCATTGCCTGAAGCATTCAGCTGGTAGCCCCGCGGTGTAGAAATAATATCTTCACCGTGCGCACGCAGCATAGCTACATCGCCGACAATGATCTGACGACTTACATGACACTGCCGGGATAGTTCAGCTCCTGTTATGGGACCCGTTGCTTTTTCCAATACTTCTATAATCCGTTTCCGGCGTTTTTCACTATCCATACCCCTTCTCCCCTCCTAATCCATCACGGTATGCTCTGTCTGATTATGGGGATGAAAGAGGAAAAAGGCTACGAATAAAATTCCCCAAAGCAAACCCATGACGAGACCGGGAATAAACCCTAGTAATTCATTAAAGAGCCAGGAATGCACTAATAACGGCATATAATAAACTGCCTCCTGCACGCCTGTGAGAACCAGAATTTCCACTACCAGGAAGATGAGCATGCACAAGGTGCAGGGATAATAAAACATCCCGTCCGTTTGATAATAGCAAACGTGCAGCACATGGTGCCGCATCAGGATAACGCAGCCTACGCTGAGCAAGGCCCCCATCATAAACCAGAGGACAGCCAAATAGAAGAAATCGGCAAAATAGTAAATCGTCACACCATTCCACAGCACATACAGACACGGTGAGATTAAAAAGTGATGCATTTTCCCTTGACTATGCGCATGATGACGAAGGGCAAACACAAAGAGAAAGATGACCATGCACAGCTGAAGCCCGGCCAGCATATCAAATCCCATACTCATACAGGCTCTCCTCCCTTCTACCAGTTTATTATTATATTTTACCATAAAAAGTGACGTCTTATATTAGAGTCACGTTAATTTTTTACTAAAAAAATCCCGGCCCTAAGGCCGGGATTACGGGTGCTCTTAAAGGTTGGAAAAATCAAGGGTAGCAAAGAGATCGTTTATCGTTTCAGCACGACGAATCTTGGTTACCGTGCCGTCTGCATGCAGGAGCAATTCAGCCGAGCGGAGTTTGCCATTATAGTTGAAGCCCATGGAATGACCATGTGCACCTGTATCGTGAATGACGAGAATATCGCCATCGTTGATTTCCGGCAGGCTGCGGTCTGTAGCAAATTTATCGCAGTTTTCGCAGAGCGAGCCTGTTACGTCATAGACGTGGTCCAAGGGAGCGTTTTCCTTGCCCATAACTGTCAGGTGATGGTACGAACCATACATACCCGGACGCATGAGGTTAGCCATAGAGGCATCGACACCAATGTATTCCTTCCAAATGTGCTTGTGGTGGATAGCCGTCGTTACGAGGTAGCCGTAAGGGCCCGTAATAGCACGGCCGCATTCGAAGGAAATACGGCATTTGTGGAGGCCAGCCGGTTCCATAATGGCTTCAAAATTCTTTTTGATGCCTGCGCTCAGTACATCGTAATCGACAAAAGACTGTTCCGGGCGGTACGGCAGACCAATGCCGCCGCCGAAGTCGAGGAATTCGATGTTGACGCCGACCATTTTCTGTACATCTACAGCCAGTTCAAACATCATCTTGGCCGTGTTGATGAGGCCGTTCGGGTCGAGTTCGTTGGAAACAACCATGGTGTGCAGGCCGAAATGCTGGACACCTTTTTCCTTGAGAATCCGGATAGCATCAAAGACTTGTTCCCGCGTCATACCGTATTTGGCTTCTTCCGGTACACCAATGATGTCGTTACCGCCTTTGAGGAGCGGGCCCGGATTGTAACGGACGCACATCCAGTCCGGCAAAGGACCGCGTTCGGTCATATAGTCGATCATGGAAATGTCGTCCAAATTGATGAGTGCGCCTAATTCCATGGCCCGGGCAAATTCTTCATAGGGCGTATCGTTCGAGGAAAAGACGATATCGCGGCCGTGAATGCCCACTTTGTCGCAAAGTTCCAGTTCCGGCAGGGAGCTGCAGTCCGAACCGACACCTTCTGCCTTGAGCAGCTTCATGATATAGGGGTTCGGCGTGGCTTTGACGGCAAAATATTCTTTAAAATCATATGCCCAGTCAAAAGCTTTTATTAATTTACGCACATTATCAAGGATAGCCTGTTCATCATAGATATGGAACGGCGTGGGATAGTCAGCAATAATCTTGCGGATTTGTTCTTCATTAAAGGGAACGGTTTTCTTATTCATCCTGATTTCAACTCCATCTGTATAATGTGAAATATTGTTTCTTTCTAATATTGTTTCTTCATCGTTTATATTATATAATACCCTTGTGCAATGTGTAAAATAGATTATTTTAATTTAAACAATTCGTTTTCTAAATTAAAAAATAAAAGGAAAGGAGTACTATGGACACCAACACGCTACGAACGTTTATTGCCCTGGCTCAAATTAAAAACTTTACGAAAACAGCCCAACAGCTTTTCGTCGCCCAATCAACAGTAACCAACAGGATCCACGATTTGGAGACAGAATTAGGGAAAGAATTATTTGTCCGTACACACAAGCAGGTCGATCTCACACCGGCAGGAGAAAAATTTTTAGAATACGCCCAACGCTTCATTGACTTGGAAATCTCGGCCTTTCAGGATTTACAAAGCCCTACGGCATATGCCCAAAAGATTCACATCGGTTCGACCAATACGATTTATGAGTGTCATCTGCAAAAGAATATCCGCGCCTATATGAAAGCCAACACGGCCGTTTCCCTTAACATTACTATCAGTCACACCGCTGAAATGCTGCGCAGCCTGCAGGATGGCCTGTTGGATGTAGTCTTTACGTATTCAGCCCTCTATCGCGATGGGTTTATTTGTAAACTCTACCGCACGGATACACTCGATTTGGTCTGTGCCACTGAGGATACGACCTACGCCAACGGTATCCACAAGGAAGATCTGCAGAAGATCAATTACTTGTTCTGCAATTTTGCTCTCCAAGGTGTAGGCCTTTACATCCAGGATCTCTTCCCGCGGTATCATCATTTTCCCTTGGAAATCGATAACAGTACGAAACTGCCGCAATACATTGAAGAAGGGCTGGGTTATTCCTTTCTGCCCCATAGCCTGGTCGAGGAATATTTGGAACGGGGCACGTTGCGCTCCATTCCCCTCCTCGACTTTGCGCCACCCAGGGTAAGCAGCTATTTTATCACCAAAGCACCAGGCAATCTGCCGGAAGATTTGGAAGAACTGCTTCTCGAATAATAGGATAACAAAAAAACGTCGTTTCCGGTATAGTTCCAGGAACGACGTTTTTATATTCTTACTGCGCTTTGGCAATTTCAACGAGCTTCGTGAAAGCAGCTGCGTCAGCAACAGCCAGGTCAGCCAGCATTTTACGGTCTACGATGACACCGGCTTTGTTCAGGCCGCAGATAAAACGGCTATAGCTCAAGCCATTAGCACGGCTGGCAGCGTTGATACGGGCAATCCAAAGTTTACGGAATTCGCGTTTCTTTGCACGACGGTCACGACGAGCGTAGTACAGGGCTTTCATTACACTTTCGTTAGCCTTTTTGAAGAGGCGGGAACGAGTGCCGCGATAGCCTTTAGCCATTTTTAAGATTTTTTTATGACGAGCGTGTGCAGTAACGCCAACTTTAATTCTAGCCATTATGTATTTCCTCCAACTCTATAACTTTAAAATACGCAACGTAACGATTAGATGTACGGGCACATCTTACGAACAGCATCAACTGTTGTCTTAGCAACCAGAGCTGCTTTTCTCAGATTACGTTTACGTTTCGGGGATTTAGATTCCAGAATGTGGCTTTTGTACGGTTTCATACGTTTGATTTTTCCCGTACCAGTAGTGGAAAAGCGTTTAGCCGCAGCACGGCGGGTTTTTAATTTCGGCATAATTGAATGTCCTCCTCTTACTTTGCTTTATTGACAGCGATGACCATTGTCATATTTCTGCCTTCAACTTTAGGTTCTTTTTCTACGTGGCAAACGTCCTTCAGTTCATCAGCAAAACGTATCAACAATTTTTCGCCCAGTTCCGGATGGCTCATTTCACGACCGCGGAACATAATCGTGACTTTGACTTTGCTTCCTTCTTCCAGGAAACGTTCAGCAGCCTTCATCTTAACATAGAAATCATGATCTTCGATGTTAGGACGGAGCTTTACTTCTTTCAGCGTCAAGACTTTCTGTTTCTTCTTCGCTTCTTTTTCCCGTTTTTGCTGTTCGTAACGATATTTACCGTAGTTCATGATACGGCATACTGGCGGTTTGCCATTGGGCGCAACTTCTACCAGATCCACGTGACGTTCTTCAGCAATCTGACGCGCAGAACGAAGAGACATAACACCAAGCTGTTCGTTGCTATCGCTGACCACGCGGACTTCGCGGGCTCTGATTTGATCGTTTATACGTAATTCCTTACTAATCGTCGTTCACCTCCATAAAAAAAGAACGGAATGCATACGCTATCCGTTCCTGTAGCATTACATCTTTTACCTTAGTAACATTCTAGTCGTGTAAGGTGAGAGGCGGATAGCTTCTGCTTTGTTTTCAACAGTGCTATTCTATCAAAAACTGACACTCCTGTCAATCTAATTTTTCCTTTTGTTTTTTTGATATTTTTTATTAGCACTCTCTTGACTTATTGGCTAACAGAGTTATACTATAAGTGTAGTTAGAGAGGTTACCCTCTAACCGAAAAGGTCAAAAGAACAAATAAGTACCTGCCCTTAAGGGCACGGAATTGAAAAGAGGTTTTTACTATGAGAACTTTATTTCCTGTAAGTACAGATTTTGCATTTCCGGACAACACGTTTGATGACTTTTTCAATGGCTTATTCCAGCCGTCACCAACGACACAGTACCGCCTGCCGAAAATTGATATCGAAGATGCAGGCAAGGCATATATCCTGACAGCCGACCTGCCGGGCATGACGAAAGAAGACATTTCCCTGACCTATGCTAACGACGTCTTCACGCTCCGCGCCCAGCACCAGACTGAAAAGGAAACAAAACCGGCCCAGGCTGCAGCTGATCAAAAGGATGCTCCTAAGGCTGAAGAAAAGCAGCACGACGAACGTCACTACATCCGCCGCGAACGTTCCAACCTGGCCTACAGCCGTCAGTTTATCATTCGCAACATCAATCGCGATGGCATCGAAGCAGCCTTTGAAAACGGTGTCCTCACGGTAACCCTGCCAAAGCTTGATCCGGACGCCATCCAGGCGGGCCAGCGTATTGACATCAAATAAGGTGTTGTCAATCCTCCTTAAAAAAGCACCAGCCGCACACGCGGCCGGTGCTTTTTTTGTTTCTGCCGCTCCATGAAAAAGGTGTCATTCCATACGATAACACCGCACGCAATGACGGAAACGGTACATGCAGGGAACATTCCCGGCAAAAAACTCCGGCCATTTCCGCAAGGATCGGGCCGGAGTTTTTACTTACGCATTTTTCACAAAGCGATAGTCTTGTTCTGCTTTGGGATATTTTTCTTTATCTATTTCACTCATAAAGTCTTTAAGCGGACGGGCATAGGTTTTCATCGTTCCCGACAGGGCTTTGTAAATGACAAACTTTTCGCCTGTCTCCGTATGTTCGGCCAGCGTAATAATCTGATATTTGCTTCCTTTAAAATGAAGCCAGATTTCATTTGCTTTTGGCAGTTCTCTCATCAGTACATCCTCCTGAAAATACCTGTAATATATTCTGCTCCCCATTAGACAAGGCAATTCTTGTCTACTCAGCAGGTTGATATATATTGTAGCACAAATCAGCAAAAATAGTAATCAAAAGGTAGTCAGTTCATCGAATATTTTCTCGGCATACGTATCGGTCATGCCGGCAATATAGTCGATACAAGCCTGACGGTACGCCTTTTCAGAGGTAGCAATAGTATAAATAACACGGTTGCCAAAGTCGTTGCCAAACTTATCTGCATGGGCTGTACGGCGGCCCAGATCGGAATACTTGCGCAGCCGTTCGAGAAAATGTTTGCCCAGCGTCGGATACTCTTCCTCTAAAGCGGCCACATTCGCCAGGGTTTGGGCACCGGCGTAGCACGCCTTGAGGATGCCATAGATCGATTCCAAGATGAGCCGGGCGTAGGCATGGTATACTTCCAGACGTTTATTATGATAAATATAGGTATAGTTGAATTCCATAACCCGCCGCATGAGATCCAAATGGTCTTTTGACAGGACCAGACCCTTGTCCGGTGTACTTTCTTTGCAAATATTCGTAATAAGGGGATACATGATGGCCGTATTAGTCACCGATTCCAGTTGGGCGTGCAGATGGCCATTGAGTTCCTGTTTTAAATCCTTCAAGGGCTTACCGTCTTCTTTTAGGATACGCAGGCGCACAGCATCTTCAATATCCCTGCCGAGATACGCTATTTTATCAGAGACCTTGACGACGCAGCCTTCCCACGTATACGGTTCACATTGATTCGGCTTGCTGATGCTCTCTAACGCAATGGCTTCTGTCCGCGGCCGAAGAACAGTCTGGTGGACTTCGCCACAGTGACAAATAATACCATCGCGCACTGCATAGGTCAGCATGAGATTGGATGTACGCCCGGCCGGATCGAGAAGGGTTTCAATATCGTCTACGACGCGCAGGCCTTGCTGTTCATGCCAAAACATTTCGCCCAATTCCTTCTTACTGATATCCCTCAAAACCCGTTCGCCTAAGTGGCCGAAAGGCGAATGACCCAAATCATGGGCGTTGGCAATAGCCTGGATCAGTTCCGTATTGAGGCCTAAATACTGGCCAATCGTGCCGCTTACAGAAGAGACTTGGTTGACGTGTTCAATGCGTGTACATATGTGATCGTTCTTAGTCGTAAAAAAAACTTGGGTCTTATGCTTTAAGCGGCTATACGCCGTAGAATGAATGATACGGGTATAATCGCGGCCAAATTCCGTACGAAAATCATCAGGTCTGTGATATAACGTTCCCTTGCGGGAAATAGCCATAGGCCAGTGCGGATTTTGTTCATCCATCCGCACCGGGAAAAAGGAATTTTTCACGCCAATGCCCCCTCATTACTTCTTTTTATACTGTCTGTATACGTAATATATTGTCAGAATCAGGGTTGCCCAAATGATGACACGGCCGCCGTATTGGCCAAATTTCAGAAGGTCATGGCCCAGCCATACTTCGACGAGGACCGAAGGAACCTTGCCGATCAGCGTCGCAATGAGATGATCGCGGAAACCGATGGAGCTCATGGCCGCTACAGCTGTAATAACCAGATTAGGAGAATAGGGAATGGCCCTGGCGATGGATACGGTCTTAATGGTGCTGTATTTATCCAGTTTATCCGTCAAGTGACTCCGTTCTACAAGCTGCCTAGCCTTATCCCGCAAGACAGTCCGCATGATGATGAAGCCGAGGATATTTCCCAATACCTCCCCAACCCAGGAGAGGAAGATCCCTGGTATGAGGCCAAAAATTGCGCCGCTGACCGTCAAAAAGGGAATAGACGGCAAGCCCGTTACGTTACAAATAACAATCATAAAGGTCGTAATGGCAATCGCACCATAGCCAAAAGAACCGATATATTCGATTAGGCCCTGTACGTTGCCATCCAAGGTCAGGCGGAACAGAGTCCGGTAAAAATCAGGAATGAAATATTGAACGGCCGCCAATTCAATGATAATGATTAAAAGCACGCTCAATTTCATCACTTTATCTAATTTTGAACCATGTATCATGATCACACTCTTCTTATCTACGTCAATTTTTCAGTACGCCCTGCATAAAATACACTGCTAGGGCTTTTCCGGATGGTCTTTCTGCCATTGACGTAAGGAGGCCTGCGCCCGTTCTACCTGAATGTGCTGTGCTTCTTTTTCAGCTACCCGTACGTGCAGCCATTTTTCGGCTTCATCCTGAATGCATTTATACAGATTACGGGGAAAATCGGGGCACGTCGTCGTAATACCCCGGGGCTGGACGGCTTCCCGTTCCAAATAATAATTGTCCGGATAATAGGCCGTCGCCTGGGGGTGACACGGATCCACATACAGCCGGTCAGCAAAGGCGCCACTTACGTTTGTCAGTTCGAATTCATCAATCGTACCGATGCTTCTCCGCTTATGGAAAAACACACGGCCGCCGGTCGTGCGCATGCGTAAGCGCGACAAGTAGGAAAATTCACCAATGGCGCCGTTAACAGGAATGGGGTTTGTCAGGTCATGGCCAAAATCCCCGCTGGCCTGGGGGAGAACATCACAAGCTTCGCCAGCCAGAACCCGTTGCCGTTCCGCTTCCGGTAACTCCTTATTTTGTCGTTCTGTATTATTCATAATTTCCAGGGCCGAATCATATAGCTTTTCACTTCGCGTCCGTTGCGGCCCCTCTTCATACAATTTCTCAAAAAATCCCATAGCCTGTGTCCTCCCTTATATTTACTATTATTATAGCACGCTAAAAAAACGCGGTGCAACTGAGAAACGCCACCAGTATTTCTATGTCTCATCATTTTTATTCTTCTTTTCATCAGTTTTTTCTTATTGTCAACTTTTATTAAATTAAAAAAAGTTGACTTATAAAATAAAAGGACGTATAATATGCCTGTCTTTATATCCTCTGGTAAAGGAGCACACATGCATGAACGAGCTAGAAGCCTTAGCCGCCCTGCTGGCACAGCTCAAGGGGGAACGCTACGCCGGTTCCCTTTTGGTGCGGGCACACTGGCGGCACACACAGCCTGACGGAGAAAGAAAAACCGGCCTGTGCATCCGGCAGCAAAAACAGCATGTAGAGCGTGTCTGCTGTACGTATATGACAGGCCGGCGCGTGAGTACGCTGGAAACGGATCTGCTCTTAGGCTGCCACGCAGCCGCAGCAGCCCCGGCAGCGGCTCAGCCTGCTGTCCCGTCTTTACGGCATCTTTCTTTTTCGGCCGAAGAAATTACAGACTTTGTCCGCCGCGTAGGCGATACGAATGCACTCCACACCGGCGACCGTCCTCTGGTCCCGGGGCTCTTGCTTTTGGATCGCCTGGCAACACTACTACAACCGGACAGCATAGACATCCGGTTCCACCAGCCCCTTTGGTCCGGGGAAACGCTTTCGCTCTATCTGGCTGGTTCTCTGTGTACAGGCTTTGTCCAGAATCGCTTGTGCTTTAAAGCAATCTTGAAAGGAATTGGTGAATCACATGACGCATGAAGCCACGGCCCCGGCGGGCCTTTCTATCCGCACTGTAACAAAGATGTCCATTTGCGTAACCCTGTGCTGCGTGTCGGCCTACATTTCTATTCCCCTGCCTTTTACGACGGCCATGATTACGGCTCTCACAGTAGTATTAAATCTGACAGCCTTTTTGCTCAGGCCACGCCAGACGTTCATCGTCATCTGCGTCTGGATTCTCCTGGGCATTGCCGGTCTGCCCGTCTTTGTCGGCGGTACGGCCGGATTTGGCAAACTATTTGGGCCAACAGGCGGCTTTATCATTGCCTTCGCCCTGGCCTATCCCTTAGTCAGCCTCTTTAAGGGTAGCACGCCGTCCTTCTGGCGCTACAGTCTCGTCTCCATCATCCTGGGCATTCCTGTTACCTACATTGGCGGCATCATTTCCATGGTTCTCGTCTTACACGTGACACTCTGGCAGGCCTGTGTCATGGCTGTTTTCCCCTTTATTCCCGGCGATATTGCCAAGTGCCTCCTGGCTGCCTTCTTGGGCGTAAAGATCAACCATCTGCAACGCTAAGAGGAGGTTTCTATGAAAACGTTTTTTTCGTCTGCGCCGCAGGAGGTATACATCCTCGGTGGTCTGCGCACCCCCTTAGGTGCCAAGAACGGCCAGTTCAAAGACATCCGTCCGGAGCATCTCGGCGCTGCCGTACTACGGGAGCTCTGCCAGCGCTATGAACTGACCAAGCTAGACGGTATTTTCGGCGGCAATGCCACTGGTACGGGTGGCAATCTGACACGTCTCATGGCCCTCTATGCAGGCCTTTCTGCCCCTATGGCATGCACTGTCGATATGCAGTGTGCCTCTGGTGCCGCTGCGATAGATTTCGCCTGGTCCCGCATCCGTGCAGGCCTGGGCGATGTGTATCTCGCCGGCGGCATGGAAAGCGCCTCTCTGCAGCCTGTGCGGCAATATGACCCAAAGGACGACCGCTACAACCGGCTGCCAAATGGCCGGTATGAAACGGCTCAATTTTCACCGGACACATTGTCCCAAAAGGCCATGCTTGAAGGGGCCGAACGAACAGCGCACCTGGCCGGCATCAGCCGGGACGAGCTAGATGCCTGGGCCCTCAGGAGTCATCAAAAGGCAACGGCCGCCCGGAAAGCCGGCAGTCTCAGGGACTGTATTGTCCCCATTGACGGCCAAAGGAACGACGAAAGTATTCACCCTCGTTTAAGCAGCCGCCTTCTGGCCCGCATGCCACGCCTCCTGGGGCCCGGCACAGTGACTACAGCCGGTAATGTCTGTCCCTTGAATGACGGCGCGGCCTTCGTCGTTCTCTGTTCCGGCCGCTTTTTGCAACAATCCGGCTATACACCGGCTGCCAAGCTGCTCTACGTCACAGGTGGCACAGGCGATCCTGGCGAAAGCCCGCGGGCAGCCCAAAAGACGGCAGATATACTGCTACAGGAAACAGGTCTTGCCTACGACGACCTGGATGCTATCGAATTTAACGAAGCCTTTGCTGTCATCGACGTCCTCTTCGCCCGTTCCCAGCCTCAGGTGCTGGACCGCTACAACCGGTTTGGCGGGGCCCTGGCCTACGGCCACCCGTACGGTGCATCCGGTGCGGTTCTCGTGCTGCACGCCTTGCACTCCCTGGCAGCAGTACACGGACGCTACGGCCTCGCAGCCATTGCCGGCGCCGGCGGTACTGGGGAAGCATTACTGCTGGAGGCCTGCCCATGAATTACTACGATCTCCTAGTACAACAGGCTGCCCGGCTGGGCGGCAAGTTGTTTTTACAAATCGATAACCATGCCTATACCTATGCAGGCACACTGGCCGCAACAGATACCTTAGCAGCTGCTCTGCCGGAGCTATCTGGAACGGTTCTCATATCCGGCGCCGGCCTGTGGCAGCAGGCCGTACTCTTTTTTGCCCTGCAAAAGAAAGGCTGCCGTCCCGTTCTTCTCCATCACGAGCTCAGTCACGACGACTGCCTGCACTTAGCCGCGCAGTATCAGCTGCAAGGCCTGGTCACGTGGCACGACAAACTGAGTTGCCAGACTTTTCCGTACACTGAGGCGCATCCTTCTACGGACGATTGCCTTGGCGTACTCAGTTCCGGCTCGACGGGACTGCCTAAGGTCTTGTACCGGACCTGGGCCAGCTGGGCGGATTTCTTCCCTGTACAAAACGAAATTTTTCATATTGGCCGGGAGACCCGCCTTTTTTTACAGGGTAATCTGAGTTTTACAGGCAATTTGAACGTCTGGCTCAGCATCCTTTACGCCGGTGCCACACTCATCGCCTGTGATACCCTGTATAGCAGGACGTGGGTCCGCCTCATGCAGGAGTATGACGTAACGGCCATGTACCTTGTACCGACAAAGTTGCAATTGTTGAGCCGCGTACTCACGGCACCCTTACCGCTTGTGCGCTGTATTTTTACGGGCTCCCAGCTCCTTTCGCAGTCTCTTTACCGCACGCTGCATCACTATTTCCCGCAGGCAGAAATCATTGCCTACTACGGCGCGACGGAGCTTAATTACATTACGTACCGTATTTACGACGGTTCCGCCACAGATCCGCAAAATATGGGCAAGCCCTTTCCCGGCGTCAGTCTCTTTGTCAAAGACGGCTGTATCTACGTGAATTCGCCGTACCATGTGAGCGGCATCAGCGTTCCCTATACGCTGGAAGATACAGGCTGCCTGACAGAAAAGGGGGACTTATTCTTTACGGGACGCAAACAAAGCTGGATCAATAAGGGCGGCTATAAGCTGAGCTGCCTCTATTTGGAACGCAAGTTAAAAACCTTGCCAACAATCCGTGAAGCCGTTGCCCTGCCGCTATCGGATAGACTGCGCGGCCAGAACTGGGCGGCCTGCATCGTAACCACCGCAGCTGCCTCGCAAGCGGCCGTGCGCCAAGCCATACACCACCTATTATCGGTAAAAGAACAGCCGGCAGCCATCCTCTTTCTGGATGCGTTACCCCTTAACGACCGTGGTAAAATAGACCATAATGCCTTAACCGGCTTCGTACAAAAAAGCCTTACATAAGCGAAAAGCCCCTGGGAGCCAGTTATAGTACGCTGCTCCCGGGGGCTTTTTTTCAAGGGTCTACTTATTTTCAATTTTGGCGATATTCTTTAACTCAATGGAAATGGTGCCGTCATCATTGTTAATGAACTGGATATAATCGGTATTATCAAAATATTCCGACGGAAAGGTGATTTCAATGCCCGTGTCCGTCTTAATTTTATGTTTTCTCCCTGTCCGCTGGGCAAATTCCCGCTGTACCGGCACGTCGTCCGGCAGCTTTGCCGCTTCCACTTCCTGAATAAATTCCTGCTGCATAGCCTGATTATCAGCAAAAACGGCGTGCCCCAATTCTTTAGGCGAAAAGGATTCTGACGTTTCTGCATTATCTGCCAGGAATGATTTGGCCCGTGACAGGGCTTCTACACTGCTGCCGCCGTGTTCTTCGGCTACCTTTTCAGTAATCTTGTTGACCATTTTGACAGCCTGGCGACCGGAAATCCGTGCTGTACACTGCAGCAGCCGGTCCGGCAGGATATACAGCTCTTCGCCATTACAGGTCCGCTTCTTGTCTACAAAGCGGATGGACATGTCCGTCAGACGGATCAGGGCATAGGCCTCTGTCTTCTGGCTGGAGCCCGGCAATATAGCGTAATGCTTGATGAGCTTGTTATAGATTTCGCCATCTTCATCCAAAACCTGGTGTGTGTAGGCCGTTTTATGATCGAGAAGGATCAGGGCCAGCGTCCGGGCATCGTCGTCATCCTGAAAGTCGACGACCAAAAAATCGACAGATTCATTTTTGTCACAAGGCGCCAACACATCGTACAGCTTCTTCGCTGCCGTAGCGGCAAAATCTGTAAAGGAAAGATTCCCTTCAATCAGTTGTTGCAGCCACTGCTGCAAGGCGCTGGTCGCATAAAAGATGCCTGTCTGCTGACCGGGATCCTTCATCAGTCCGTTTACGCGTTTATCTACGTATTCATAGACGACATCACTGGAAAAATCCAGTTCTTTCTTCGAAAGAATACACATATTCGTATCAAAATCCAAAATATGGAGTATCGCATTATGAATCATCATGGTCTGAATGTACTTCCTTTCCTCCTCATGGAATTAACGTCTTAGACACGCTGGCTACCAGTGTCTGCAGCCGCTGTATATGGGATTCTTTATTTTTTTTCATGCGTGTCGTCGGTCCGGAAATGCTGACGGCCCCATACGACCGGCCTGTTACGTCCAATAACGGAACAGCATAGCACGTCAGGCCATCTTCGGCCTCTTCATCATCACAAGCATATCCCGCCTGCCGGATCGCATCGAGCACCTGCAGCAAAGCCGCCGCATGCGGCAGTGAATGCTGCGTCAGCTGAGGAAACCCAGCCTGTTTCAGGTACTGGTTTACAGTCTGTTCGGATTGATAGGCAAGAATCGCTTTGCCCGTTGCCGTAAGGTGTGCATACTGCCGGTAGCCCAGAGCCGTTTCCATTTTCAGCTGATTTGTGCCAAGTGCCCGGTCGATAAACATGACATGTACGGCATCATCGAGCATGGCCAGGTGACAGGTTTCGCCACTTTCTTCTGCTAAGTTCTGTAAATGGGGATGGATAACAGACACGAGCTCCATGCGGTTATAGGCGAGCATACCCAGGGAAAACAAGTTTAAACCCAGCCGGTATGACGCGTGATCTGTTTTTGCCAAAAAGCCTTTATTTTCCAAGGTTACGGCAAAACGAAACGCCGTACTGCGGCTAATGGAAAGAAGCCGGGCCATATCGTTAACAGTCAGCTCCTCATAATCAAAAAACAGGTTTAACAGGTTCAATACATTGTCGACGGAGCTTAATATATATTTCTTCTTCTCTATATCATTGATCATCGTCTCACTCCTCACGCACACTATTTTACCATATTTCCCGGATGCCGGCACAGGTGCGTACGTTTCATAGGATTGACTTTTCCCTTGTCAGTTACTATAATGAAGTAAATAGTTCATATACAGATACAATTGTATCTGTATATGAACAAAATCGATTCGTGAAAAGGAGTGAGTATAGCTATGTATGAAATACGCTTACATGGCCGTGGTGGCCAAGGGGTTGTAAAGGCGTCGCAGCTCGTGGTTAAAGCAGCGGTTGCCGGCGGTTTGTATGGGCAATCTATCCCTGCCTTTGGCGTAGAACGCAAGGGCTCGCCTGTGTTCGGTTATTTACGCCTCTCCCATACGCCGATTCGCCGCAAAATGCAGGTCTATGAACCGGATATCTTAGTAATTCTCGATGACACGCTGATTACCAGCACTGGCACGTATGCAGGCTTAAAAGAGGGCGGCATGATCATTATCAATACAAAGAAAAGAGCAGATCAGTTGCACGTCCCCAAAGCTGCCAAAACAATTGTGACTGTCGATGCGACAGGTATTTCTGAAAAATTCCTGGGCAGCAATCGTCCCAATACGGCGATGCTCGGTGCGTTTGTCGCTGCTACGCAGCTCGTAGACGCAGGCAGCCTCTTTTCAGAAATTGAAGCGGCCTTTGGGGCTGCCAACCGCCAGGCAGCAGAAACAGCTGCTGCCTCCCTTGTTATTACGTCAGGTTCGTTTTGAGGAAGGACGATTATCATGAGTGAACGCACCTATGTTACACCAGTCGGCGATACAGGCATGTATATTCTCGATACGGCAGCGTGGCGGGTATACCGTCCTGTAATGGATAAGAGCCGCTGCATACATTGTGGACTTTGTTTTTCCTACTGCCCCGTCAATGCGATTCAGGCTGACGGAAAAGACTACACGATTACCTACGACTACTGCAAGGGTTGTGGTATTTGTGCCCACGAATGTCCCAAAGAAGCCATTTCTATGCAGCTTGAAGGGAGTGTGAAAGCAAATGGCTAAACAAGTTGTCCTAACGGGGAATTATGCAGCCGCCGAAGCAGCTGCCCTGTGCCGTCCGGAAGTCATTGCTGCTTATCCGATTACACCGCAGTCTTCGATTGTCGAACGGTTATCCGAAAAGGTATATAACGGGGAATTAGACGCGGAAATGATTCAGGTAGAATGTGAGCATTCTGCCATGAGTGCCGTTCAGGGCGCCGCTGCCGGCGGTGGCCGCGTATTTACGGCAACGGCAGCACAAGGCCTGGCGTTAATGTATGAACCGTACTTCCGCATGTCTACCCTGCGGCTGCCCATGGTCATGGCCTTGGCTACACGGGAAATGACCTCCCCGGAAACCGTATGGAGCGGCCAGCAGGATGCCATGAGTGTCCGCGAAGCCGGATGGATTCAAATTTTCTGTGAAAGTAATCAGGAAATTGTCGATATGATCATTGAGGCCTATCGTCTGGCTGAAGATCCCCGTATCCGGATTCCGGTCAATGTCTGTTTTGACGGGTTTTACAGTTCCCACCTGACCGAAGGCGTCTGGCTGCCGGATCAGGCAGAAGTAGATGCCTTTTTGCCAGACCCCCGTATGTCCTTACCGGCTCTGCTCAATCCGGACCACCCCCTTTCCCTCGATCCCCTGACAGCCGGCCCGATACTTATGAAATATCGTAAGGATCATCTCGAAGCTATGACCCGCGTACTCCCTGTTTTAGAAGAAATTGATGCAGCCTTTGGCAAGCAGTTTGGCCGCTCATATGGCGGTGGGATTGAGGCGTACCGCACTGACGATGCAGACCTCGTATTAATCACCATTGCCGGTATGTCCGGAACGGCCAAAGACGCAGTCGACCTGGCCCGGGAACACGGTATTCATGCCGGCCTGATCCGCCTGCGCGTAACCCGTCCCTTCCCGGCCCGGCAGATTGCCGCTGCGTTACGCGGCAAAAAAGCGTTTTCTGTCGTCGACCGTTCTGTCTGCTTTGGCTGGAACCAAGGCCCCATGCACATGGAAGTAAAAGCTGCCTTGGCTGACCAATCTGCCCGCTTCAGCCACTTCTCCACGATTGGCGGACTGGGTGGTGCTGACATTTCGCTGGCTGAACTAGGGCAGGTCATCGATAAGCTGGAAGAAGTCAAAGATGAACCTCGCGAATATCCTGTACACTGGCTTTTGAAAGACTAAGGAGTCGTATATTATGAGCTATCTAGATACCCTGAAAAAATCACCTGACCTCGTTTCCCCCGGCATTTCTGCCTGTCAGGGCTGTGGTGCCGAACTCATTTTGCGCCGTGTCCTGCAGGTAGCAGGACCTAATTCTATTTTTGCCATTCCGCCTGGCTGCATGGCCGGAGCCGGCGTCGTTGGCTGGAACTATGCCAACGGCCAAAAAACCCCGGTTCACATTACGCTCTTAGATAATACAGCCGCCTTTTTAAGCGGTTTATCCCGCATATATGGAAAAAAAGGCCGCCCCGACGTCAACCTGGTTGCCCTGGCCGGTGACGGTGCCACAGCCGATTGTGGTTTCCAGAGTTTGTCAGCGGCTGCTGAAAGAGGGGAAAAATGCTCTACCTTTGTTACGACAATGAAGGCTACATGAATACAGGCTACCAGCGCAGCTCTACGACGACACGGGGTTCTAAGACTTCTACGACTCCTGCCGGCACAGTTTTGCAAGGAAAACAGCAGCAGCAAAAATACGTCCCCCTCATCATGGCCATGCACGGTATAGAATATTGTGCCACCGCTTCTCCGAGCCATATGAAGGACTTTATAGAAAAGGTAGAAAAGGGGCTGGCAGCCAGTAAAAAAGGATTTGCCTATATCCATGTATTTTCTCCTTGTCCTACAGGCTGGTCCTTCAACAGCAGTCAAAGCATTGAAATTGCCCGCAAAGCCGTACAAAGCAACCTCTTTCCCCTTTGGGAAATGAGTTCCGGAAAGCTGACCCTCACAGCGAATCCAAAGCCCTTACCCATAGCAGAGTTTGTACAGGGAATCGGCAAATTTAAAGGACTTTCGCCACAGGTCCTGGAAGAAATACAAGTCATGGTCCAACACCGCTATGCGATCTTGCAGAAGCTGGCGGACTAAGACCGGAAAGGACGTGCGTTATGACAACATTCATCTCTGCAGACGAAGCGGTATCCTTGATTCACGATCATGCTACCTTTGCCCATAGCGGCTTTGTCGGCGCCGGTTTGCCTGATTTTCTGCTCAAAGCCCTGCGCGATCATTTTGACCGTACAGGCTCCCCCCAGGGTCTCACCTATATCAAAAGTATCGGTGATAGCGATAAAAAAGGGCGTGGTGCAGACAGGCTGGCTGCAGACGGCCTCATCAGCACGATTATCACGTCGCATACAGGCTTGGAACCGGCCTTATCCCGCTATATTCACGAAGAAAAATGCCTGGCCTATATGATTCCATTAGGCACCTTGCTCAAGCTGTTCCGGGCTCAGGCGGCCCACCAGCCCGGCGTCTGGACGCGTACGGGACTTATGACCTTTATTGATCCCCGCCTGGAAGGTGGTAAGGTCAATTTGCGGACGCAGACAGAGGGTAACGAATTGGTCCGGCTCGTCGAAGTAGACGGCAAGGAATACCTCTACTATCCGTCCCTGCCTATTCAGGTCTGTTTTATCCGTGGTACCTATGCCGATGAAGACGGAAATATCCTCATGGATAAAGAATCCCTCATCGCCGACCAGTTCGAACTGGCTGCAGCGGCCCACGCCTCAAAAGGCATCGTTATCGCCCAGGTAGAGGGCATCGTAGAGCGCCGCTCTTTTGATGCCCGCCGCATTGTCGTACCGCGTATGCTCGTCGATTATGTCGTACAGGCACCACCGGCCTATCACTGTCAGAGCCTGGCGCGGCCGGACTTTTTGCCTGAACTGACCGGTGCCATACGCACGCCCTTAACGGCCCTGCAGCCGCTGCCCCTCGATGCCCGCAAGGTATGTGCCAGCCGGGCCGTACAGGAGCTACAGCCACAAGCCTTGATCAATCTGGGAATCGGTATGCCTCAGGGCGTAGCCGCCGCGGCTGCGGAAAAGGGGTTAGCTGACGGCCTTACCTTTTCTGTAGAATCAGGTGTCCTCGGCGGGGTTCCCCTGACCGGAACCGATATGGGTGCCGCCCTTAACCCAGAAGCCATTTGCAAGACTGCCGATATGCTCGATCTGTATGACGGCGGCTGTCTCGATCTGGCCGTACTGGGTCTGGCTGAAATCGACAGGCTGGGAAATATTAACGTTTCCAAATTTAACGGTCACGTAACCGGTCCGGGAGGCTTTATCGATATTGCCCAAAACACGAAGCGCCTCATTTTTATGGGCACTTTTACAGCCGGTGGCCTGAAAGAAGAAATCAGTCAGGGAAAACTCCACATAGTGCATGAGGGTGCCTATAAGAAATTCAAGCAGACTGTTGAGCAAATCACCTTTTCTGCTGCCTATGCCGTAGAAACCGGTCAGGACGTGTTAATCGTCACCGAGCGGGCGGTCTTCCGGCTTACGGCGGATGGCCTCGTCCTTACGGAAATCGCTCCGGGTATCCGTCTGGAAGAGGATGTACTGGCCCAAATGGATTTCCGTCCGCGCCTAGCAGAACCGCTGCTTACGATGGATACAGCACTCTTTACCTAACAAAAAAGCTGTTCCCTTCTGATTATATTTCGATCAGAAGGGAACAGCTTTTTTTACTTCTTATTCTTTTTCTTCCAATAACGATTCAATACGTTCTACCGCTTCATATACCATGCCGTCACAGTGGCATTTTTTCTCACACCCCTGTTTCTGGTTGATTCGCAATAAATCGGCACATTCCAGGCAGCCCTGGTGGTTGTCGCGGAATGCCTTGTGATAGGCAGCTACAGTGGGACCATCGTCCTTCCCAAGTAAGCCTAAGACCATTAAACCGCACGTAATGGCACCGCAAGTGCCACCACGTTTCATACCACTGCCAAAATTAGCAGCTACCTTTTGAGACCATTCGCGGCTAAGGCCTGTGGCCTCTGAAAACGCACAGGTCACAGCCTGGGCACAGTTGTAATGAACCGTTTCGTCATTACGCAGTGCTTTGGCCTGCTCAAGGTATTTTCCCATAAAATATATTCACCTTCCTTATATTTCTCACTAATGTTGCACAAATTTAATATATAACATATACAGTGTAAACGTAACCAATGCTGCAATGATAGTTCCAAAAAGCTGTGTCATATGATCACTCCCTTTATGTCATACCATTCCACTGTAACAGCAGGGTCTTTGTTTTTAGGCCTATACGAAACGACGTATCTTAATCGTTATAAATGAGGGCCATGAAAACCAGGTCTTCGTCGCTGTGATTGGCAATGCTGTGTGACTGGCCCGGTTCAATGAGACAGCAGTCCCCGGCAGTTACCTGCGTAACGGAGCCGTCGTTGTCCGTGAATTCGCCTGTACCGGAAAGGATATAGTACGGTTCCGTTTCATGGATGTGCTGGTGGAAGCCCAAATAGGAGCCGGGCGGAAGAATTACCTTGGCATACATGCGGCCATGGCCCATGAGTTCTTCTTTCGATAAAATGTGACAAACCGTGGCAGGACCTTTCCCGCCTGCTAAGCCTTCTACGGCTACTCTGTTTTCTTTGCGAATCATTGGAATCACTCCTTTTTTCTTTTCTTTCAGTTTTATTGTAACACGGAAAAGGTATACTTTCTACCTCTTGCGTGATGCCTATATGTATAGGGGTATAGGTATATAGTTCCTTTTAGACATAGGTCTTTTAGAAATAATGCAGGGTATCATCGATGAGGCTGTTTTCCAAAAGATTTTGGAAATCGGCATAGGTAATGCCTTCGGCCTGGACAGAAAAGAGGTACGTATCGTTCTGCCAGTACGCTGCGTATTCGTTCGTATTCAGACGTGCCGTATAAACGGTCTGGCCGTGGATCGTTTCCTTTTTCCATTCAGCACCATAGACGCCGCTAATATTGCCGTGAGTTCCCTGGTCTTTAGCACGCAGGAGTGTCCGCACGCGTACATTAGCTGTACTGCCCAGCTTCTGGAAGCCCAGATCGGCCAGGTTTTTGGAAATAACAGAAATATAGTTGCAGCTATAGCCCGAATCGCGGGTCAGGTATAACGGCGCAAAGCCTACGACCTGACGGGCCTGGTCATACGTATCATAGGTTATGATGGGGTTGGGCATGCCCGCCCAGGACGTACCCGCATCAGGAGCCGGTGCAGCGGCAAAGGCTGCGCCGGCAAAGATACAAGCAGCAACGGTGGTAAGCAAAGACTGTTTTACCAATTGTTTTTTCATTTTTTTCTCCTTTCTATGCTAAGAGACTGCCTACGAGGCGTACACAGTCGGCGGCATCACTTGAATAGCCGTCGGCGCCGATTTCCGTCGCAAAGCTCGGCGTCACGGCAGCGCCGCCAATGATAATCTTGCCCGTGTAGTGACGTTTGGCCGCTTCGGCAATGACATCCTTCATGTGCATCATGGTCGTCGTCATGAGCGCCGACAAACCGACGATAGCCGCACCGGTGTCGATAGCCTTGTCGATGATCACCTGAGCCGGTACGTCCTTGCCCAGGTCGATGACGTCATAGCCGTAATTGCGCAACATGAGGGCTACGAGGTTCTTGCCTATATCGTGGACGTCGCCTTCGACAGTTGCAACGACGATAGCGGGCAGCTGCTTTTCGTCACCGCTCTTCTTGATTTGTGGTTCCAAATAATGAATGGCTGTTTCCATAGCGTTGGCACTGGCAATGAGCTGGGGCAGGAAATAGACCTGGTCGTTATAGAGCTGGCCTACCTGGGTGATGGCCGGGATGAGGAGGTCGTTGATAACCGCTTCCGGCGCCCTGCCCTTTTCTACTTCCGCCTTAGCGTAGGCCGTAATGAGTTCCTTTTCCCCTTCAAGGACGGCCTGATAGACAGGATTCTGTGGCGTAGTACCGGTCGTGACGGTCGTTGTTTTCTGCGTTTTTTCCGGTTTTTCTGTAGCCGTGCGGGTTTCTTCCTTTTGGGCAAAATACTGCATGCGGTTAATGTATTGCATGTCACTGCCGGGCCGGTTCATGAGCAGGTTAGCCGCAGCGGCAGCGTTCATGAGCAGGTCCTGGCCGGGGTTGGCAATAGCCATGGTCAGGCCGCTAGAAACGGCCATGGCCAGGAAAGTCATGTTGGCATAGATCCGTTCGGGCAGGCCGAAGGAAATATTGGAAAGACCGCACACGGTGGCTACACCCAGCTCGTCGTGGCAATAGTGGAAGGTACTCAGGCAATCGAGGCCCGCCGTAGGCAAGGCACCGACAGCGCCGACAAGGCCGTCGACGAGGATATCTTCTTTGGTAAGTCCTGCTGCCTGTGCTTTGGCCAGGATCTGCCGAAGTACAGCGTGCTTTTCCTCTACGGACTTGGGCAGTCCTGCATCCGACAAGGGCAGGAGAATAAACATGGCGCCATATTTCTTGGCTGCCTGAAGGAGGCGGTCGACTTTAGACGATTCGAGGGAAATGGAATTGATCAGAGCCCGGCCGGGATAGATACGCAGGGCCGCTTCGATAACTTCGGGATAGCTCGAATCGATGCAAAGCGGCAACGAAGAAACGCTGCCAACTTCGTAGATTGCCTTGATCATCATTTCCTTTTCGTCAATGCCGTTAGTCCCCATGTTGATGTCGAGAACGGCAGCACCGTCCTTTTCCTGCTGCCGTGCAAAGGCGCGCACCATAGCCAGGCTGCCACTGCGCAATTCTGCCTGGAGGGCCTTCTTCCCCGTCGGGTTGATGCGTTCGCCAATGACCTGGAAGGGACCGTCTAAAGGAATCGTGACGAGCTTTTGTTCTGACGTGAGAACCCGCTTTTTCGTTGTTCCAATAGGCTGTGGTGTGAGCCTACGGACCGTGTCGCTAAGGGCCCGGATATGTTCCACAGTCGTACCACAACAGCCACCGACAATGCGGGCACCGGCAGCGATGAGGAGTTCTGCGTCCCGGGCAAATTCTTCTGGCGTCGTGCGATAGACGGTCTGGCCGTTTTCTACTTCCGGCAGCCCTGCGTTTGGCTTAGCAATGATCGGCACGGTGGCATATTCATACATGGCTTTAACTGCCTCCACCATGTCGGCCGGACCGGTCGAGCAGTTCATGCCAATCGCGTCGGCACCCATTTCCTGCAGGACCACGACGGCCACTTCCGGCGGCGTGCCGTAAAGGGTGTGCCCGTCGGCTTCAAAGGTCAGCGTTACCATAATAGGCAGATCGCACGTTTCGCGAATCGCCAGGAGAGCCGCCCGCGTTTCCTGCAAGCTCATCATCGTTTCTACGACAAAGACATCGACACCGGCTTCCCATAAGACGCGGGCCTGTTCCTTGTAGACGCCGACTAATTCTTCAAAGGTCAGGTCGCCCATAGGATAAAGCTGCTGGCCCGTCATGGTCATATCACCGGCCACGTAGGCATGATCGCCGGCGGCTTCTTTTGCGAGCTGTACGAGACGCGTGTTGATTTCTGTCAGTCTGTCCGCCAGGCCATATTCGGCCAGCTTAATGCGGTTCCCAGTAAAAGTCGGTGCGTAGACAATCTGTGAGCCGGCTGCTACAAACTGGCGCTGTAACGTGAGAATCGCGTCAGGATGTTCCATAATCCATAATTCCGGGCACACACCTACAGGCATGCCTGCCTTTTGTAAATTCGTACCGGTTGCACCGTCTAAGACGACGATACCGCTCTTGATAAGCTGTTTAAATTCCTCTCTCGTCATATTGCTCCCCCTGCCGGGCCGGCAGCCAGTGTGCCAGCCATTGTTATATTGGTAGTTCTTATTATATCTGCTCTATGTCTAAAATTCCATATAGCGGATATACCGTTCTTGAAATTTCTCATCGTTACCCAAGATGATTTCTTCCGCCTCATGGGCCAGGCTTTTCATGCGCACCAGGGCCTCGTCTTCAACGAGGCTCCGTATGGCTCCGGCCAGGGCTGTATTGCCGGCCGCACAGGCTTTTTCTGCCCAAACCTGCGGAATGAGACCGATAGCCGCTGCTTTGGCTGCGTTCAGATAACAGCCGAAACCGCCGGCCAGGTATACCGTTTCTACAGCCTCTGCCGGCGTACCGGACGACGCGAGCAGCGTTTCTATGCCGGCCCGGATGGCTCCTTTTGCCATTTGTATTTCCCGTATATCCGCCTGTGTGAGGGCGATCGTCTCTCCTGCTGGAGTCACAGCCAAGGGAAAACCTGTAGCAAAATACGCTTCCTGTAACGTGCCATGCCGGTCGACAAGCCCTGCTTCGACCAGGGCTGCCATGGCTTCAATAATCCCTGTGCCACACAGTCCTTGGGCAGGCGCACCGTCAATTGTTTCTACGACTGGCTGCTTACCGGCCAGCTGCACATGGCTGATGGCACCGGCAACGCTGCTCATGCCCCAGCGCAGATGACCGCCTTCAAGGGCCGGCCCGGCAGCAGTAGAAGCCGTAAGCAGCCGGCCGGCCCGGCCTAAGGCCATTTCACCATTGGTGCCCAAGTCGAGGAAGAATGTCAACGCGTTTGTGCGATCCAGGTCCTGAGCGACGAGGCCGGCGGCGATGTCGGCGCCGACGTAAGTGCTAAGGCCCGGCAAGAGCGAGAGCGTACAGGTCGCCGTACAGGCCGGCTGCGCCCCCAGAAGGTCTGCTGCGGCGTAAGTCTCTCCGCCTAAGGAAACAGGCCGGAAGGGCCAGCTGCCGAGGCCCGCACAGGACCAGCCCATGAAGAGGTGCTCCATCGTCGTATTGCCGGCCAGAGTGATTTTTTCTACGGCGCCACAGGCGGCCGGGTATTTCTCCAAAAGCTCCCTCAGGAGGGCCTGCACACCATCGCGGCTGAGCCGTTGCAATGCGGCACCGTGGCCTTCATTGGCGGCCTGGATGCGGCTCACCACATCGGCACCAAAGCGACGCTGGCCGTTGCTGCAGGCCGCCGTGGCGACGATGATTCCTGTCTCTAAGGAGACGAGGGCCGCAGCCAAGGTGGTCGAGCCCATATCGATAGCTACGCCATAGGGGCCTCGGACTGCTGCCGTCACGGCAACAGCCTCTGCCCCTGCGGTCTGCATGACTTCCTTAGCAACAGACGGTACAAAGACCGTGACCGGCGCCTCGGCCCAAGCTGTACAGGCCAGACGCCAACCGGAAGCGAGTTCTGCCGCCGTAAATAGTTGCCCATCGGCGTCCGTCACGGCCAGCTGCCCCTGGCAGAGCCGCACGCGGCAGCGGCCGCACAGACCTTTGCCGCCGCACAGGGCATTCACAGCCAGTCCCTGTGCCATGAGGCTGTCCAGGAGCGGTCCGGGCGGACAGATGACGCGTTGTCCGTCCTCTGCTGCAACGTCCGAATGACGCTGGGGGCACCCCGTCTTAGGACACTGCCGGCAATCATGGTCTGCATGCCATTGTGACGGGTCAGAGCTGACGGCAAAGATCAGGCAGAGCGTTTTTTCCGGAATCAGCATGGCCTCCGGCGTAATAGAAAGGCCCAGGGTCCGCTTGGCATCGAGCAGTTCCCAGGCTGTGCGCTGTACAGCCAGAGGTACGTCGACACCGGCTTCGTGGCGTGCCGCTATACCGCACTGCTGTTCCTGACAAAAGGCGCGCAAAACAGGCTGCAGCTCTTTTTCAAAGGCAAAGAGACACTGATCAGCCAAGGCGCCCAGTAAGAGGGCCGCCGCCGTGTCACCGCTTTCACTAAGCTGCGTCTGCCTGCGGCACACAGCAGCCCCTAGTGTAAGCAGTACAAAAATGCAGGGTCTGCCGTCTTGCTCTGCCAGGGTAAAGGCTGCCTTAGGCCGTACGAGGCGCCGCAAAGGAGGCACAAGTTCCCGGCAGGCAGCCGCTGTCTTTTCCCAGCCCGGCGTACCTCGATGACAGCCCAACGCGCGCAGCACGGCTTCTATATCTGGTGCAACAGGCTTGCCGTTAATAATTCGTATGTCCATGGAATGGCCCCCTTTGCCTCTTTTTGGCGTCTATAATATATCTATCATATACTGAAACAAGCACCGAGACAAGACTATATCTATCGCCTGCAGCGATGGCAAAAGGGCCCCGCGTTATCCGTAAGGAATAACACGGGGCCCTTGCTGCAGGGTTTTATGTATAAACGGTTAGTTTTCTTTTTTATCTGCTCCTGCCGTAACGGTTTCCGGTGCCTTAGCAGCCGGTGTTTCTTCCGTCTTTGCCGCAGCCTGAACGGTTGTATCGGCAGGCTGTTCATCCTTATTTACTTCTTCCTTGAATTCGCGCATGCTCGTTCCCAAGGCCTTGCCCAAGCCGGCTACTTTCTTACCGCCGAAGAGAACCAGTACGATGACTAAAATCAGGATTAATTCCTGTGCTCCCAAATGCATGATCTATTCCTCCTTTTGCCGTTTCCTCTAGTATACTCCTTAGAGCAAAGCGGCTGTCAAGCAGAAAGACTATTCTTTACACGCTTTATACAGGCAGGAGACCTAAGAGCCCCAGAGCCAGACCGGCCACACCGGAACCGACGAGGACCGTAATGACGCCGACCTTGCGGCGCAGGCAGAAGACAGAACCTGCCAGGATAAAGACGGCTGCCAGGCTGTACGTGCTCCAGCCCGTCGGGATATCGTCGACATTCCAGATAGCGAGCCAAATGAAGCTCAGGCTGGCCGCACAGATTAGGGAAACGACGGCCGGACGCAGGCCATTGAGGGCACCGCGGATGGGGCCGATGTTGCCGTATTTAAGGAATACATAGGCCAAGATAATGCCCAAGAAGAACGACGGCGTCACAAAGCCCACTGTCGCAGCAATAGCCCCGCCAACACCGGCAATTTTCGTTCCCACAAAGGTTGCCGCGTTGATGCCGATTGGGCCCGGTGTCATCTGAGAAATAGTAAAGATATTAACGAATTCACTCATGCTCAGCCAATGATACGTATCGACGACACTGGCCTGAATGAGCGGCATGGAGGCATAACCGCCACCGACGCAGAAGGCGCCGACCTTGCAAAATTCCCAAAAGAGAAGTAAGTAAATCATCGTAGTCCGCCTCCTTAGTTATACTTGGCTGCTCTCATGAAGAAGAGGCCAATAATTCCATCGATGAGGATAAGATACATGATGTTCAGGTCAAAGACGACGCTGCCGATGAAGGTAGCGATAATGATGAGGGCCGGCAAAAGCTGTTTCCGCTTGCACTGCTTGACCAGCATGTCGATGCCCACGTTGACGATAAGGGCCGTAGCGCCGCATTGCATGCCCCGCAGGATCATCTTGATGATGGTGCTCTGGATGAAGAAATCGTAGCAGTAGGCAATGATGCTCAGCGTAATGAGCGGCGGCAGAACTGTCGCCAAGAGGGCGGTCAGGGTTCCTAAGATACCGGCCATGCGGTAGCCCAGGATAATGGCGCTGTTACAGGCGACGACACCAGGCATGGCCTGGGCGATGGCTACCATATCGAGCGTATCCTTATCGGTAATCCAATGGTATTCATCTACATACTTAGCTTTCAAAAGCGGAATAATGACGTAGCCCCCGCCGACAGTAAATGCGCTGATAATAAATGTCGATTTAAATAAGATCCAGAAAAAGTGCGCATCCCGCTGTGGATGTTCGAGGACAAATTCTTCTTCACTCATCGTGAAAGACCTCCTTTAATATACTTACCCTTATCATACCACACATAACACATTATTTTGTAATACTCTTTTGCACATGACGACAAGCCAGATAGGCACAGCGGCCGACGAGAATGCCAAGGATGGCGCCGGCCAGGACATCGCTGGGAAAATGCATGAACAGATACAGGCGGGAAAAGGCCACCAAAAGGGCTACGCCATAGGCCACCTGGCCGAGGCGGTGATTCCAGCCGTAAATAGCAGTGGCACCGCTAAAGAAGAAAAAGGAATGTCCCGACGGGAAGGAATAGCTGTGCAGCGACGGCAGCGGCATGAGGAGCGGCGCATCGGACAAGAGGAAGCACGGCCGCGTACGCATAACCACATGCTTCAAAGCACCATCGCCGATAAGGACAGCCGCGCCTACGGCGACGATCACGGTCACGACGAGCCAGCGGCTCCGCTTTTGCCAAAGGCCGGTAATGCCAACAGCCAGCCATAACCACAGGCAATTGATGAGTGTCGTCAGGGAGACGATAAAGCGGTTCATCACCGTGCTGCCTACACTTTGATGCAGCCAATACAACGTACTAATATCCAAATGTGTCAACCAATCCATACAAGCCTTCCTCTCACTTTCTTTTCTGTTTCTATAGGCATTATAGCAGGAAATATGATATATTAAAAATATCTGTTAAATCTAGTTACCATATATTTTGAATATATTTTGAGAGGTGTTTTAACATGGATTTACGACAACTCAGATATATCATTGCTATTGCCGAAGAGGGCCAGATCACAGCGGCGGCCAAATGGCTCCATATGGCCCAGCCGCCCTTAAGCCAGCAGGTAAAAGCGTTAGAAGAGGAACTGGGTACGGCCCTTTTTAAACGGGGGCACCGCCACATCGAATTGACTGAAGCAGGCCAGCTCCTTTATACGCGGGCCCGGCAAATACTGGATCTGTCCGACGCGACAGAGCGGGAAATTGCGGACTTGCAGCATGGCCTGCGGGGTACCCTGAAGGTCGGCACCGTATCGAGTTCCGGCAGTATCATCCTCAGCTCGGCTATGCAGGATTTCCATAAAAGCCATGGAGAAATCCATTTTGAAATACATGATGGCAATACCTTTACCATTATCGATATGCTCCAAAAAGGGGTAATCGAACTGGGTCTCGTGCGCACGCCCTTTAAACACGAATTATTTCATTGTAAGATGCTCGCACAGGAGCCCATGATCGCTGCCCTGACCGGCGACCTGGATTGGTGCCCTGACCGAGATACCATTTCCTTTTCCGAACTGGCCGGCAGACCCCTTATCATTTATCGCCGCTTTGCCCAGCTCCTGAGTGATACCTGTGCCGTCTATAATTTTACGCCTACTTTATTTTGTCAAAACGACGATGCCCGCACGACCATTCTTTGGGCCAACGCCGGTCTGGGTATTGCCATTACACCGGCGTCAGCGTTCCAGCTGGCGGCGCACGACCGGCTGCATTACAAAATCATCGATGAGCCCCGCTTATATACGAGTATTGCCGTCATTTGGATGAAAAACCGCTATCTTTCCAGCCTGGCCGAAACATTTATTAAAGAACTCAAATTATGAGTATTCAGGTATTGATTTATGTGCAGGAATCATCTATAATAAGCGTATAAATAACAAATAATTGTAATCCATTAATATTTCATTTCAGTTGATATGCAAGGGGTGGTATATATGGAATCGTTAATCAAGGCCTATGCGGCACGCCGCACGAACTATACCTTAGGCAAAAACGTATCCCTTTCCCAGGAAGAAATTATTGAAAAGGTCCAGGCTGTCGTCAAGGAAATTCCTTCAGCCTTTAATATGCAGTCCGGGCGGATTATCCTCGCCTTTGGCGCCAAACACGATGCTATCTGGCAGATTACCAAAGAAACGCTGCGCAAGGTAGTACCGGCTGAAGCCTTTGCCAAGACTGAAGCCAAAATTGATTCCTTCGCTGCTGCTTATGGTACGGTCCTCTATTACGATGATACGGCTGTGGTCAAAGCCATGCAGGAACAAAATCCCTTGTATGCAGCCAATTTCCCCATTTGGGCCCAGCAGGGCAACGGCATGATCCAGTTTGCCTTATGGACGCTCTTTGCCGATTTAGGCTTAGGCGCTAACCTGCAGCACTATAATCCTCTCATTGATGAAGCCTTGCAAAAAGAATTTTCCGTTCCCGATACGTGGCAATTGATCGGACAGATGCCCTTTGGACAACCACAGGCCTATCCGGATCCCGTCAAAAAATTGCCCATCGAAGAACGTGTAAAAATATATCAGTAAGTAAGGAAGACCCTATTATATTGTTCTTTTTATTACGGAGGTGTTTTTACAATGAATACGCAGATTCAGGAATCCTATAATTTATATATTAACGGCCAGTGGGTACCCGCCAGTGACGGCAAGACCTTCAAAGCCTATAACCCGGCTAACGGCGACGTCCTTTCTACCTGTGCCGAAGCGACGAAAGAAGACGTCGATACAGCAGTTGCAGCAGCCCACGAAGCATTGCGCACGTGGCGTCTCGTCGAACCCATAGAACGGCAGAAAATTCTGCTCAAAATCGCCGACATTATCGATGAAAACAAAGAACATCTGGCCATGATTGAAACGCTGGATAATGGCAAACCGATCCGCGAAACGCTGAACGTCGATATTCCGGCTGCTGCCGATCATTTCCGGTACTTCGCTGGTGCCATCCGTACACAGGAAGGCCGGGCAGTCATGCTCGACAACAACACCATGAGCATCGTGCTCCACGAACCGATCGGCGTTGTCGGCCAGATTGTTCCCTGGAACTTCCCGTTCCTCATGGCCGCCTGGAAATTAGCTCCGGTCCTGGCTGCCGGTTGCACGACCGTCATCAAACCGTCGAGCAGCACGTCCCTGAGTGTCCTTGAATTGATGCGCCTCATTGGCGACGTCGTTCCGGCTGGTGTAATCAACGTCATTACCGGCAAAGGCTCCAAATCGGGCCAGTATCTCCTCGATCATCCGGATCTGCAAAAGCTCGCCTTTACGGGTTCAACAGAAGTCGGCCGTGGCGTATACAAGGCTGCAATGGATAAATTGATCCCGGCCACACTGGAATTAGGCGGCAAATCGGCGAACATCTTCTTTGAAGATGCCAAATGGGATATGGCTATGGACGGTGCCCAGCTGGGTATCCTCTTCAACCAGGGCCAGGTATGCTGCGCCGGTTCCCGTATTTTTGTACAGGAAAGCATTTACGATAAATTCGTCAATGAACTGGCTGCCCGCTTCCAGCGCGTCAAGGTAGGCCTGCCTTGGGATCCGGAAACACAGATGGGCTCCCAGATCAACGAAGCTCAGGTCAAAAAGATTCTGGACTACGTAGAAATTGGCAAGCAGGAAGGCGCCCGCCTCGTTTGCGGTGGTGAACGGGCTACGGAAAACGGTCTGGACAAAGGCTGCTTCATTAAACCGACCATCTTTGCTGACGTGAAGAACGACATGCGCATTGCCCAGGAAGAAATTTTCGGGCCTGTTGTCTGCATCATCCCCTTCAAAGACGAAGCAGATGTCATCGCTATGGCGAACGACAGCGAATACGGTCTTGGCGGCGGCGTCTGGACCCGTGATATCAACCGTGCGATCCGCGTATGCCGGGCTATTGAAACAGGCCGTATGTGGGTCAATACGTACAACAGCATTCCTGCCGGTGCACCGTTCGGCGGCTACAAGCTCTCCGGTATCGGCCGTGAAACGGATAAGATCATCCTCGAACACTACACACAGACCAAGAATATTATGATCAATCTTTCCGAAAAGCCATCGGGCTTATATGAAAGCTAACACCACTCTCTCTTCCTTATAAAAATCCCGTCCCGAACAGTTCACCTCACTGTCTGGGACGGGATTTTGATTTTCCGTTTAAAACGATACCGGTTTAGGTTCCCGGTTGTGATAGGTGCGATACAGCATGACGCTGGCACTTAGTAAAAACGCAGCCGCTACAAAGAATACGGAACGCATGCCCCACCACGTCGCTACTATACCGCCTAA
>ERZ791917.575-NODE-575-length-32679-cov-2.940504_pt1 | contig 32679 bp, 25 predicted proteins | sample MGYA00510138_ERZ791917 | MGnify/ENA primary metagenome ERZ791917 (study PRJEB30046, sample SAMN00792102) | human gut metagenome | study: EMG produced TPA metagenomics assembly of the A metagenome-wide association study of gut microbiota in type 2...
AACAACGAATGTACTTCCGACGGTTTTTGCTGGATCTTTTGTACCGTCGAAAATCCGAGTTGCTAGGTGCGTGAAGGGAATGCCTCCTGAGAGTTCTACAAAGAAATTACTTGGCGCGATTAGAAAATCTATCTTTTCTTTCTTAATGTCTTCCTGAGTATCTACGGAGGATATCGGCAATAACTCAAACCGATAATTTGGAATCTTTTTCTGGAGATACTCCAGAGTTTCTTTCAATATTGAAGATTGATGGTAAAGCTCAAGCCCCTGCGCGTATCCGATTTTGACGGTTAAACCTTCATAAGCTAAGCAAGGGACGCTGATCACAAGGATCAGAACCCATAGAAAAGTACTCAGTAGTTTCTTGAGATTCATAGGCAAAATCCGAAAGGAGGCTTTTTAGTCTCCCTTCGGAATTGTGGATCAAGGTTCTTAGAACTTAATCTTACTTGTTCAGTGACTGGACGGCACGTTCGGCAGCTAACTTACCGCTGGTCATAGCCCAGGCCATGTTGCCTCCGGGAGGGGAGTCATCGCCCATAGCGCCGCCGACGAGTTCACCTGCTGCAAACAAACCTTTTATCGGCTTGTTGTTCTCATCCAAAACATTGAGGTTCATGTCAGTGACCACACCGCCCATCGTTGTAGCAAAACGAGGCTGTTGTTCAACGATGTAGTAAGGTCCTTTATCAGCAATGACTTCTTTCATGAACTTGGCCGGACGATTGAAGTCTGCGTCTTTGCCGGCTTTCACGAAACCGTTGTAACGAGCAACTGTCTTGAGAAGTTCTGCGCCGTCAACACCGGCTTTCTTAGCGACGGCAGGAATGCTGTCAGCTTTAACAACGATCGGATAGCCTTTGCCGTCCTGGGCGAGCCACTTGTCCATGTCACCTTTGCTGATGCCGGTAATGGAAAGTTTGGTCAGGAAAGCATCGTAAGAGGGCTGATCCATCAGGATGAAGAGCTTGCCGCCTTGTTTAACTTCTTCATTCTTAATATTGTGGTTCGTGTCGAGCTCGCTGATGACGCGCTTACCGGCTTTGTTGACCATAATGCCGCTGTGGTCCTCAAAGGCTGCCTTGTTAGACCAAATGGTGGACTTAGCAATTCCGGGAGCGACTTCCATGCCGTTCGGGTAGATCTTGCCCAGATCCATCATCTGAGTCTTGGCGCCGATCTTCATCGCCATTTGGTGGCCTTCGCCGTTGGAACTCTTTACACCATAGTAGAGAGAGTTCTTAAGGCTGCCGGCAAGCATCGACTTATTGGCACCGAAACCACCTGTCGTCAAGATAACCACAGGAGCCTTAATGGTGTAGTGGATGCCGTTTTCGCCTTCTGCTTTGACACCGACCACGCGGCCATTGTCAACGATGAGTTCTTTCGCCGGAGTAGCTAAAAGAACTTTCGCGCCGGATTTTTCAACAGAAGCTTTGAAGTTACGAGTTGCACCCTGAGCACCGTCAACCCAACGCATGACGCGAGGTTTGCTGTGTTCAGCTTCATTGGTGAAGCCTGCTTTTGTATTTAGTTGCATTCCGCCTTCGGTCGTTGCCCAATCAACCATGGGGCCGACGTTGTTGACGTAAAGCTCAAGCATTCTGCGGTCGTTCAGATTGTGGCCGTTTTTGATGTAGTCCTCGGTCATGATGGCAGGAGAGTCATCTTTAACACCGGCTTCTTTCTGGATCTTAGAACCCTGAATCACAACCGTGCCGCCGTTAACCGCTGCAGCGCCCCCAGTAAAAGGCATCTTTTCAATCAGAATGACTTTCTTGCCGAGCTGGCTTGCACGGATAGTGGCAGTCTGACCAGCAGCACCGGCGCCGACGACTGCGATGTCAGCATTCAAAGTTTCATTTTTGACGACAGCTTTCTGTGCTTTGGCTTTGGAAAGTTCGTCAACATTGCCGCCGGCTTGTTTCACGCAGGCAGCAACAGCTGCGAGGATTGCGTGACTTGTGATGGAGGCGCCGCTCACACCGTTCAGAGCCAGACTTTGGCTATCAACGATTGCTTTAGGAAGTTTTTCGATGGCAATAGAACCGATTCCCGGTGTTTCTTTGTTTGCACCGATCTTGACGGATTCGATCGCATTCTTGGTAAAGGTCACCGTGACCGGAACTTCACCGCCGTTGCCTTTCGAAACGGCTGTGTAAGTTCCCGGATTGAACGTTGCTGCCTGGGCTGCCCCAGAGAGTGCAACAACGCTCAATGCGGAGAGAAATACTAATTTATTCAGCATGTTTGTTCCTTGAGAGGAGGTTCTCTTAAGAATTATTGAGCCGGGTACATGGCCTTGTGAATGGAATTCAGGATCTGTTCGGCTTCTTCACTAGGGATCTGGCCCGGAGCGGAAGGTTTGCCGCCAACCATGCAGAAAGTGATGTCGGAACCTGTGAATTCACCGGTCATGCGGCTTAAGACGCCATCTTTACCCATAGCCATTGTGAGCATCGGTTTGCGGGAGAAGTAATTGCGTGTCTTCCAAGTTGCGTTCATCAGGTTGAGTGCGTCACCGGTGTTGTGGGCCATTACAGCAATCTTCAGAATGTCGGAGCCTAATTGTTCCTGAAGGAGAAGACGACGAATGATTTCAGCTTCAGAGGGAGTCCATCCGAATTCGTGGTCGCTCATCACAACTTTGACGCCTTTTTCTTTGGCTTTTTTCACGATCTGCTTGCAGATATCGGCGTTGCGGAACATTTCGATGTCGATAAGGTCAATCTTGCCATTGTCGAGAACGTCAAAATAGAAGTCTCTGTAGTATTCGTCGGAAACGTGTCTGCCGCCGCCTTCGGTCTTGTCTCGGAAGGTCATGAGAATCGGTTTGTTCTTGACGATTTCATAGACCTGCTTAGTGAGCTTGGCAAATTCTTTACCGGAAATTTCACCGATGTAGTCAGGGCGGAGCTCGATCATCTGAAGTTCAGGACGACTGTTGTAGTCCTTAACCAACGCGATGAAAGCTTCGGGCGTCTTAGCAGTCGTGGAAGCAATGATCTTAGGACGGCCTTCACCGATTCTGACGCCCTTGATTTCCAAGACTTCGACGGGTTCTTTGTCCCAGCCGGGTTCGTGGTTCAGGGTGTCGACCGGCATCATCTTTTCATTGCCTTTCAATTTTGTGCTGGCAAAGGCAGAGGCAGAGAAGGCAGCAGCCAAACCGCCGATGCCGGATTGAATCATGGTTCTTCTTTTCATATTTCCTCCGAAACAGATTGAATTGAGATTCGATCAATAAAGTCATTGTTGACTTTTTCAAGAGGATCAAAAACAGATCAAAGGCGGTTAAATACATCCCGTGGGATGTATTCGAAGAGAGTTTATGCGGGATCAGGCTATGGGTGTTTTCCCGAAAAACTTTATTTTTTGATTCACCAGGAGTTGAAATCGCGCACAGTGTTCCAAGCAATACGCTGTAATTTTTTACCGGTTTCCGGAACCACAATCAAATCGTCAAAACGTCCGTAGAAATCGCAATCCGTCGGTGTGATTCCTGTCAAGGAAGCAAAGAACACCGCTGCCTCTAAATAAGTTCCGGCTACCGTCGGATGTCTGTTATCAGATCGAATGAGCTCAATCTCGGGAAAATCTTTCGAAGATCGTTCAAATGCCATGCCACAGGGTATGACGGAAGCAGAATTTTCGTTAGCCACTTCAATCGTTGCATCGGCTAAAAGACTGGTCATCTCAGGTTTGTCTTTGTAGGCCCAGGTCATCATAAAAAACGGTCTGACGCCGGCTTCACGAATATCCTGACAATGTTTCCTAGCCGACTCCCGAAAAAGCTCTTTTAGCTCCGAATGAATCGGCCCTTGACTCGAATCTTCTAAAACAACGGCATCAAAGATCTTTCCGTCTGGATAATCCAAGAACGTTACTTTGTTCGTACCGTCGCTCGCGATTTTGTAGCTTCTTAGAGCATTCGGTCGCAAATAACTCTTCACGTCGTGCCAATACAGGCTAGCGCCTCCGATACCGACAAGCGTGATGACGAGATCTCGGTGTTTTGCTTTTGCAAAACCGTTTATCATTCCGTTAACACCGCAGTTATAGAACATGAAAGAGTTACCAACAAGAAGAACATTTTTTATGCCGACCGGCTTATCAGTCATTAACGGTTTCATAACGTTTTTATAGAACATGTTGAAAAATTTAGATGCAGGATTATCCCTCCGACACTATTTTTTCACGGCCGTTCTGCAGCGCTTCGCCGGGAGCTGCTTCATGAATCTGAAGTAGAGGAACGTCAGGCAGATCGAAGTCACGAGCCAACTGAGCGGGTAGACCATCATCAAAATTTCATAGGTCGGCTTAGCCGCGAACACCGAATACACCCAAACGATTCGGATGGTACAAATGACCACTACTGTGATAATGGCAGGCGGCAGGGAATAACCGTAACCGCGCATTGAGTCGGAAAGAACTTCCATAACGGAGTTCAAGGGTTCGGGAATCACGACCCAGAGCAGTCGAATCATACCCAAAGAAATAATCTCTTCGGATTGTGTGAAGAAACCAAGCAAATATCGGCCGAAGCCATAGATCAGAACGCTCAACACCACCGTGATGCCGATATTCAAAGCCATGTTGACGCGAGTAATTCGTTTGCAGCGTTCCAGATTGCCGGCGCCGTAGTTCTGACTAATAAACGTCGTTGCTGCCAGGCCGAAACCGTTAATCACACAGTAGCAGTTAATTTCGATCGTGAAAGCTGCAACGGAGGCCGCCATTACATCAGCGCCCAACGAGTTGATGGCGCTCTGAATAATTAAGTTAGAAAGGGAGAAAACCGAACTCTGCAAACCGGCTGGCCAGCCGATTTTGATCATGGAGCGCAGGGCCTTCTTATCCATCTTGAAGAGGCGTTTGGGATAAAGACAGAGCGGTCCGTCTGTGCGCATGAGCCTGTAAACAAGGATGCCGGATGCCAACAGATTGGCTAACGCCGTCATCAATGCCACGCCGCCGATACCCCAGTCGACAACGGTAACGACAAATAAATCTCCCAGAGCGTTAAAGACGCTGGCGATACAAAGGGCCCACAGAGGTGTCTGGGTGTCGCCCTGGCTTCTCATGACGGCAGACAAGAAGTTATAGATGGAAATGAAGGGCATCCCCAGCAAGTACATCTGAAGATAAATCTCTGAATGGCGTACAACGTTAGGAGGAACCTGCATCCATACCATCAAAATGGAGGAGCAAAGCTCTCCAATCACCATAGCGATGACGCCGAATATCACAGCCGTGGCAAAAGCCGTGTGGACTGCCTTGGACGCGTCATCATATTTGCGCATGCCCAAATACCGAGCAACCACAACGTTTGCGCCGATGGATAGACCGATACAGAAGGCGACAATAAGACCGACAATCGGAACATTAGTACCGACGGCAGCAACGGCTTCGTTAGATACAAAATGTCCGAGAACGGCAACGTCTGCAAGGTTGTAAAGCTGCTGAAGTACGCCGGTCAGGGCTAGGGGGATTGCGAAGACAACCATCTTGTCCCAGATGGTTCCGTTAAGCATGTCGATATTCTTGCTAAAGAAAGCCATGACCGATCCTTATTTTTATAGTTTGTTTGAGTTAGAAATAAGAATACTCCTACAAACACAAAGCCTGCGCGGTTTTAGTTCGGCGCAGGCACTTGATTATCTAAATAAGAAAATCGGACAAAGATTGTCATGCTTTAGGCTGAGGCACAGTCTCTTCTCTAATCTTGACGGTAGGCAGAACGCCTTGGAATTTTTCTACTTCGACGAGTCCTGAGGAGGCGACGTTGCCGCATGCAAGCTTCGAAGTCGGTACATCCATGGTCAAAGTGTTCGCGTTGCCATGAACATCCAGAGTTGAGCCGTCTGCTTGTTTTTGCGGCTCAAACCAGCCGCCGTGACGAATAAGAACAACATCTTTTCTGACCTTATCGGTAACAACGGCGCCGGCGAGAACGTTTCCACGATCGTTGCGAACAAGAACGACATCACCGGTTTGAATTCCTCTCTCGGCAGCGTTATCGGGATGAATCCATATCGGCTCTCGATCTCCGATGTTATGCGAGGCTGTATGTGTTGTTCCGTCTAACTGACTATGAAGTCTGTGAGCGCTTTTGCCAGACATGTAGGCCAGCGGATACTTCTTCTTATTGTTTAAAGATTCGCTCGGCTCAAAATAACTCGGATATCCGCGGCAGTCGTCATAACCGTAACTTGCGATCCTAGGACTAAAGATTTGGATTTTGCCGCTCTCGGTCCTAAGAGGATGGTTTGCAGGATCTTTTCTAAATTCCTCAAAAGCTACGAACTCCTTGCTCGTTTCATCTTCCGGATAAAAAACGATGCCCTTTGACCAGAACTCTTCGAAGGTAGGGAGTTGGATTCCGGAGCTTAAACCTCGATTCTTTGCTTCTTGGTAGATCGCCTGAATCCATCCGATCTCATCTAGACCAAGAGTAAATTCGTGCTCCACTCCCATACGACGAGCCAATTCTGAATAAATCCGGTAATCGGAACGAGATTCACCAATCGGCGCAATCATTGCGTGGTTTGCTGCTATGCCGTCGTTCGTGTAAGTGCCGATCGGACAGATGTCGTTGTGCTCAAACACGGTTTGTGCCGGAAGCACAATATCCGCATGACGAGCGGTAGCCGTCATAAATGCTGTCGCCGTGATATTCAATCGGTGACGACGATGGTTTCCGGTTTTTTCCAAGCAGAGAGAAGGCGATTCGTTTCCGGTTGATGCGCAAAAGGATTACCACCCGTCCACATCACCATACGAATGTCAGGATAAGTAAGTCTTTTACCATTATGCTCGATCGTCTTTCCCGGATTCAGGAAACAATCCGCAAACCGCATAACCGGAATATAAGCACTTCCTTTCCAAGGCTTTAATCTCGGAAGCACAGGTTCTACTCGAGATGCTAAGCCTCTGATCATCGGGCCGATATGGAAAGGGCAGCCGCCGGAAGAATAGTGATAATTCGTGCCCACGCCTCCGCCCGGCAAACCGATTTGGCCCAGCATACTTACCAGAGTAAAGGCCATCCAATGCGGCTGCTCGCCGTACTGAATTCTTTGAATGCCCCAGCCCATCATGATCATGGTGCGGTTGTCGGCCAACTCATGCGTCAAGGCACGAATTTTGTCCGCAGGGATTCCGGTAATGTCAGAGGCCCATTCAGGTGTTTTAGGAGTTCCGTCAGACTTCCCGAGAAGGTAGTCTCGGAAGACCTCGAAACCGGATGTACAGTTTTTAAGGAAATTCTTATCTGTTTTGCCAGAACTTTCGAGTTCATACATCATGCCTAACATTAAGGCGCAGTCTGTTCCGGGCTTAGGTGCAATCCATTCACTGCCTAAAAATTCTCCGGTTTCCGTTCTGGCAGGATTGATGTCGATGGTTTTGATATCGGAATCTTTAAGTTTCTCTAAATAAGGAAAGTAGTTATGCAGTGTCGTGGACCAGTCGATGTCATTCGTCACAATCGGATCCGCGCCCCAAAGCACAATACGTTTGCTGTTTTTAAGAACAACATTCCAATCCGTCGACTGAGGATCGCCTGTTCCTATAACATAAGGGAGTATGGTTCCGATCGCGGCAGTGGAATAAGAATTGACGCCCGAAACATAACCGCCGCAAAGACTCAGCAGCCGTCTCTGAAGGATGCTGGCCGAATTTACGGTACCGGGAGACTTCCATCCGTAAGACTGACCAAAAATAGCGCTCGGGCCGTACTCCGAATAAACACGTTTAAGTTCGGAGGCAATCAGATCAAGCGCTTCGTCCCAAGAAACACGAATCCATTTACCCTCTCCGCGGCGATCTCTTGAGGCTATCCTTTCTTTAAGGTAACTTTCGCGCACCATCGGATAACGAATCCGAGAAGGTGCATAAGGCAGCTCCGCCAGAGCATTTAAATTCGGAGAAGGGTGCCAGTCCTCCGGAACCGGTTCAAGTTTAGAAATCTTTCCGTCTACAACGATCGTCTCCACAACTCCCCAATGAGTTACGGAAGTTCCTTCTCGGATGTCGGAGCCGGGTTTTTCTGAGATTCTTTCGGTCATACAAACGTGCTTTCTTTCAGTCGAATAATCGTATTGTGCTTTGAATGCCTGAATGTTTGCTGATTAATCTAAGAAATAACATTCTGAAACTTTTTCAAATGCAAATCATTCTCAACACTTAATAAAATTTTAAGCGGTCGCTCCTAAGCTCGACCTGAAGATTCTGTATTTCTCCTTGTATTTTGGTGAGTGTCAGATGTTGGAATATGAACTTAAAAAGTTAAATCTCAGCGAAAAACGCGAACAGCAGCTCAAACTTCCTTATATCGCTAAGGATGTTGAGACGATTCGCATCATGACCGAGATTTACTGCCACGCTCATCACAACACCAAAGAAGGGCTCTGTCCTGAATGCGAGGAGTTCTATTTATATTCCGTGAAAAGACTGGCTTGCTGTCCGTTCGGAGAGAAGAAGCCCGTCTGCGCAAAATGCAATATCCACTGCTATGGGAAAGGATACAAGGAGAGGGCCAAAGAAATTATGGCTTTTTCCGGTCCGAAGCTGCTGCTCAAGCATCCCATTCTTTCGATGAGGCATATCATGGCGCTCTTCCGCGAACCTCCGGAAAAACCAACTGCAGCCAAACCGCGCCCTTTAGCAAAAGAAAAAAATTAAGCTGCCGGAGTTTTTCTACGGCAGCCCTCTAATTATTAGTAGCTAATATTATTTTTTAGCGTCTTTCATCACGGTTTCGCCGGCTAATTTGCCGTTGACCAAGCAGTCCATAACAGCATTTGCTCCGATTCTGACAGCGCCGTGGATGCCGCCCGTGCATTCGCCGGCCGCATAAAGTCCGGGGATCGGTTTGTCGTCAACAACCGACAAGACGCGAGTCGAAGTATCTGTTGCGATACCGCCCATCGTGTGATGAATCTTCGGGCTCATTTCAGAGACGTAGTAGGGCGCATGCATCAAAGGCTTGATGTCCTTATCGAGTTTGCGTCCGAATTCCGTATCTTTTCCGCTTTCGATGGCCTTGTTGAATTCGGCAAAGGTCTGTTTGAGAGCGTCGGGACTGATACCGTAGGCCTTGGCCAAGTCATCGAGAGTTGCGTATTCCTTAACCGCACCGTTCTTTCTCAAGATATCCATGGCGCCGGGACGCACTTTGTTGAAAGAGGCAACGCCGACAGAGTCCGTAACCGAGATTGTCTTTCCGCCGGCATCCAGCACTTTGAAAATAGCATCGGTGGTCGTTTTGCGATCACCGAATTCGTCGGTGAAACGCTTGCCGGTCTTGGTGTTGATCCATAAACCGTACAGAGAGCCGCCGACGCTGGCAAAATGCGAGCCCATACCCATGCCTTCTTCGTCCGGCGAAGTGTTCGGCAGGAACTGAATCCAGTCGGCCTGGATGATATTGGCTCCGATTCGGCTGGCTTCACGCATCAATTCAGCTGTAGCGCCCGGTTGATTCGTCGTTTTCAGATTGCCGGTTAACTTCGGATCGAGACGAGTTCTATAACCCACGTCAGCCGAGAAGCCGCCGAAGGCGAGGATCACACCGTCTTTGGCCTTGATCTCAACTGATTTGCCGGAATCTTCTTTGCCGAACTTGTAATCTTCAAGAGCCGTGACACCGATGACTCGACCGTCTTTATTCTTATCTAAACGAATGACCTTCATTCCAGTAAAGACAGGAACACCGAGTTCCTTGAGTTTTTTCATGAACGGGATCAAGATGCCTTGGCCGGTGCCTTCTTCAGTAATCAGGCAGCGGCGAGCAGAGTGTCCGCCTTTGCCGGTTAAGTCGGTGCGCCAAACAACGCCTTGTTTCTTGGTCCACTCAAATGTCGGAGCAGCGTGTTCTGTCACGACTTTAATGTGTTCAGGATCGCCTAAACCTAAGCCGATGCGTTTCATATCGGCAGCGAGCTTAGCCGGTGAATCTTCGATGCCTTGTTCTTTCTGGACGGAGGAGCCAGGAATAGCCATCATGCCGCCGGAGCGAGAAGAGTTGCCGCCGGCGACCTGCATTTTTTCCAGAACGGCAACTTTTGCTCCGTTTTCAGCCGCCGAAATGGCAGCGGCTAGACCGGCAAATCCTGAACCGATGACGATCACGTCATATTCAGGTGCTAACTTTTGTGTCTGTGCGAAAGCGATAGAAGGGAGGGCCGAGCAAAGTGCACCCGACACCATTACTTGAAGCATGCTTCTACGAAAAAACTGCACTTTTTCTCCTTTTTGGTGGTTGTTATTAATGAATTTCTTTGCACGAAATTCTAGATCCGACTTTTTCTGATGTAAATGAGTAAATATTTAGAGGGTCAATTGGAGAAGAAAAAACAATATTTTTACCGACCTGAAAATCAAATGGCTTAATGTGGGAATTGGAAGCCGAAAGATATGATCCGAAACCGCAAAATTTTGATGTACAAATTGAACGGCAGGAAACATACTTAAGAACAAAGCGAGAGACGTTTAAAATCAAAGAGCAGAAGCATTTGGAAATGGAAATGAAATACATATCTGGAATTCATGCTTTAAATTTGAGATGCAGTTTGGAGACGTGTGGGGATTGGCACGCCTCTGGAATTCAATGGAAAAATTTGACCGTTCGTGAGTCTTCTGACTCCGTTTTCGGAGATTACGGTATTGAAGACAATTCTTCTGTGCCAGGGCATCCAGGGAACCACAAGGCCGCCAATCATATCCGAGCGCTTCTTGACCTTGTTGCCGATGGGGCCTTCGGTTATGCACAAGGCATGAAAAACGAATTGATTTGCAACGAAAGTTATACGCCTGAAGTCTTTTCCAAATTGCTGCTGCTGAAAAACTCGCCTCGCTGGTTAAAAATCAAAGAATTCATTGGAAAAGAATATGGAGTGCCTTGGCTGCACTTCTTGAGGGAGCATGGATATGACCGATGAAGAAAAAGATTGGCAGACAAATCATGGTAATTTTATTGAAGCCTTTCTACTGTTTTTGAACAAACAGACGGATCAATTCGTTCTTAAAGGCGGGACAGCGTTGTCTCTTTGTTATGGTTTAGATCGTTTCTCCGAAGATATTGATTTGGATGGTCGGAAACAAGACATCAAAGAGATAGTCAAACGGTTTTGCGTGAACCACGGTGTAAATTTTCGAGTTGCAAAAGATACTGCGACAGTGAAGCGCTGCATCATTGACTACGGAAATGACGTACATCCTTTGAAAATTGAAGTTTCATACAGAAATAAAAATCTCGGCCTGGAAGAAGCCTCAAAGGATTGGACACAAATTCACGGTATCAAGGTTTACGACATTGATGCCTTGGCTCGGATGAAGGCAATGGCTTATCAAGGCAGAGACAAGATAAGGGACCTCTACGACCTCTCTTTCATTGTTAATAATTTTTCTGACGGCTTGTCTCATCAGACTAAAGGTATGATTCGAGATACATTGTCATACAAGGGAATAGAGCAATTCGATTACTTGGTTGCCACACAGCAAGATACTCTTATTGACAAAGATCGGCTAGCGGAAGGTTTTCTAAAGATGCATGAAAAACTTGGACTATTATTAGACGAGGAAGAGCAACAGACAAACGCTAGTCATTGAATAAATAAACTAGCCATGCTTATTCTGCATCGGATGATGGAGAAAATTTCTGGGAAATTCATTTAGATATAGTTTCAGATTCACGTTAACGCGACAAGAAAAATTAGCCGTTTTTGAAGAGTTGAGGAAACTACTTAGGAAAAATCTAAAAAATTTATATTTCAACTGGAGTTTTAGCCGCTTCTTTTGGACATAATGTCATGTTGGAGTTCGACACCACCCGTCGAACAAAATTTTGTTCATAGCCTCGTTAATGAAGAGTTAATAAAGTCATGGAAACTATCCTGAAATCCCTCCCGATCGGTGAAAAAGTCGGTATTGCTTTCTCCGGCGGTCTTGACACCAGCACAGCTTTGCTCTGGATGAAAAAGAAAGGCGCTTTCCCCTGCGCTTACACTGCTAACCTTGGTCAGCCTGATGAGGACGATTACGAGGCAATTCCTCGAAAGGCTATGGACTTCGGTGCTTCGATCGCCCGTCTGGTTGACTGCCGTGAACAGTTAGTCGCCGAAGGCATCGCTGCGATTCAAAGCAACGCTTTCCACATCACAACCGGCGGTGTCACTTACTTCAACACCACTCCGCTCGGACGTGCCGTTACCGGCACTATGCTCGTCAACGCCATGCGCGAAGACGGCGTCAACATTTGGGGCGACGGCTCTACATACAAAGGAAACGATATCGAACGTTTCTACCGTTACGGTTTAGTTGCCAATCCTGACCTCAAGATTTACAAACCCTGGCTTGACGTTGAGTTCATCAGCGAACTCGGCGGCCGCGCTGAAATGAGCCAGTTCTTGGCCGACAACGGTTTCGGCTACAAGATGAGCAAGGAAAAGGCTTACTCCACCGACTCCAACATGCTCGGCGCAACACATGAAGCCAAAGACCTCGAACACCTCGACAGCAGCATGAAGATCGTTGAACCGATCATGGGTGTTCCGTTCTGGAAAGAAGAAGTCGGCATCAAGCCTGAGAAAGTCACTGTTCGTTTCGAAGAGGGCATTCCTGTTGCCCTTAACGGCAAAGAATACGACGACAAGGTTGAACTGATGCTCGAAGCCAACCGCATCGGCGGCCGTCATGGCCTCGGCATGAGCGACCAGATCGAAAACCGTATTATCGAAGCCAAGAGCCGCGGTATTTACGAAGCCCCGGGAATGGCATTGCTCCATATCGCTTTCGAACGTCTCGTCACCGGCATCCACAACGAAGACACGATCGAACAGTGGAGAATCAACGGCATTAAACTAGGCCGTCTGCTTTATCAGGGCCGCTGGTTTGACCCGCAAGCCATCATGCTCCGCGAAACTGCTCAGCGCTGGGTTGCTCGTGCAATCACAGGAGAAGTCGATATCGAACTTCGCCGCGGCAATGATTACACGATCCTTGATACACGTTCCCCCAACCTGACATATGAACCGGAACGCCTCACGATGGAAAAGGGCGATTCGATGTTCACAGCCTCTGACCGTATCGGCCAGTTGACCATGCGTAATCTCGACATCGTCGATACACGCAACAAGCTTGGCATTTACTCCAAAGCTGGTCTTATCGGCGGAAGTTCCAGTTCCATGCCTCTTCTTAAAGGCACGAAAGACAACGACTAACTTTTAGTTTTTTGAAAAAAATCCTTCTTGAGTTTGTGGCTCAGGAAGGATTTTTCTTTTTTGGAACGTCTAGGTACAAAGATGTTTCCTTGCCTTCGGAGGCCCCTTAAAAACTAAGAGAATCGTAATAACCTGAAAAAAGGATGGAAGCTCTTAAAAACAAGGCACCAAAGACTGCAAAAATCGCACCGCCTGTTATCACCTTTTGGCTTCGGGTAATAAGATTGATCAGAAGAGGAAGAGCAGATTCCCCCGATCCAAAACATCAAGGCCTGGTTCCCGCTAATAAGAGCCTCTGCGCCCGCTCGAGCACCTATGGAAGCAGAACCTAACGCTACATAAACAAAGGAGAAAATCGCAAAGAGCTTAGCTGTATCAACCCAAACAGATGTTCTGGAACACCAATCGACAGACTTGTGATCAACCAATCCCATTGCCGACATCAGTTCCAACATGCCGATGGAACCCGTCAGGCCGGACATAATCCAAAGAACGGGGATAAGAGACGAATTCCACAGTGAAACTCCGACAGCCTGCGTGAGAAGGAATCCGGAATAAATAGTGCTGCAGACACCGAGAACGGAAAAGACTGCATTAAATCCGTCGGACTGAGCTAATTTTTGCCATTTTGAGCCTTTAAATATAATTCCGGCACAAATCATGGAATAAAACACAGAGCCGACGCTAAGCAGGGAAAGAAGAACAATTCCGATCATCATCCAGGACTGGAAGTTGAAGGAGAAGTCCCGGAGGGCATAAAAAATCACAAACGGAAGGTTGCTGAGGCGTCCTAAATGACTGGTCACCAATGCTAAACCTGCAATTCCGCAGAACGTCAGAACATAAACAAAATTCTTTTGCCGAACCCAATAGTTAATGAAAAATCCCATTCCGGATAACCCGATGAACCAGAGGAATAAGGCAATCGTCCATCCCCAATGAGTTGCCTGAAGCTGAGGAGTAAGTGTGGATAAATCAATCATTTTTGCACCACTACAAAGAAATTAGGTTTCGTGCCTTTGTTCGGCATAAGGAGTTCGGTACGACAGGAAGCGATCTTCTTAGAAATTTCGCTTTGCGGATCTTTCACATCTCCGAAGAAACGGGCTTGAGCCGGACAAGCCTGAACACAAGCAGGTTGTTCTCCCTGTTGAATCAATTTCAAGCATCCGTCACTCATGCATTTCATGGGAAGTCCGTTATCCAGATGAGACCAGCGGGCATCATACGGACAGCTCGCTACGCAGTAGTTGCAGCCAACGCATTTGTTCGGATCATTGCGAACCAAACCGTTTTCGTCGTAGTAATTAGCACCGAAGGGACAAGTCTTAACGCAGGGAGCGTCCGAACAATGCTGACATTGAACCAGCAGATTTACAGGTCTTCTTTCTTCCGAGCGAAAAACGCGAATATTAGAAGCAAGCCAGTCGCGGCCCGGAATAGAGCGATTATGCATTTCGGGAAAGTTGGTCTGAGAACAGGCCACAATACAGGCTCCGCAGCTGATGCATTGTGTAGCATCAAAAAGATGCGCTAATTGTTTTTTCTTTTCGACCATGATTTAGCCTCTCAATTTGTTGATGCGTACGGCACTGTTATTGGCAACCGTTCCGAAAACGGGCTGTGCATAACCTTTGGCGTACCAGTGAGAATTAATCCCTTCTTTAATGAACTGATAATCGGGGTGATCAGCCAAGTGCTTGATTCGATTACCGCCTGAAAATCCGAAAGCGAAGAGTGATCCTGATATAACTTTCTTCGTCACAGTAATTTGAGCATTCCCTTTATAGGCCGTATCAATACCTTCAACTTCGACGGTTTCACCATGAGAAATGCCCAGTCTTTCTGCATCTTCCGGGTTCATCCAAACAGTACGGTCTCCAAGGTATTTAGAAGGAAGAGCAAACATACTGAGACCGGAGCAGGAAGTGCAGTTTTTCCCGGATACTAAAATAAACTCGTTACTGTTTCTCTTCGGCGGAGTAAAAGCCGGTGCAGGAACATGTGCCGTGAAAGGAGGAATTCCTCGCACATATGCGGGTTTTTCGAAACTCTTGAAAGAATAAATTTCAACTTTGCCGGAAGGCGTTCCGAAGGGTTTCTTATAGGGATAGACGCCGTACTCTTTAATCTTAATCGTCGACCAGCCTTTCGTTCTAATGTCCTCGTGAATCCGACGAGACCAACCGGGCTTGACTTTGTCGCATTCTTCCAAGAGCTGGGCATAGCCTCTCTTTGTGAATGCGTCAAAGTAAGCATTGAATTCTTCAGCTGTTTTGCATTCCTTGTATCCGACTCTTGCAGCTCTTTCCGGGAAAGCTCTTCTGAGGATCTCTAGCAGAATCCACACATCGTGACGGGCCTCGCAGCCTTCAGGAGGACTCAGTTGAGGATCGGAAAGATAAATCGATCCGTCTCTTGCCCACTTTACGCCCGACATTTCCATTCTTTCCATGAAGTACGTAGAAGGAAGGACATAGTCAGCGTAATCGCAAATCTCTTGAGGGAGAACGTCTTGAACGACACTAAGTTCAAGTTTTTTAAGCCTTTCGGCAAGCTCCTCAGAATTTGCTTCTCTTTGGAACATCGTTGTGCCCACAAAGAAGGCTGCCTTGATGGGGTAAGGTTTTCCGGTCAGAACAGCTTCCATAGCCACTTTGAAAGTGCCCTCGGCTTCCGGATAGATGATCTTATCGATGCGCTTTTCTTTAGCCATCCTCCAAGTTTCCCCATTCGGACCTTTTCCTTGGGAGACACTCGGAATCTTCAGACCGGCAGCAGCCGTAACAATCATTCCGCCGGGTATATCGATGTTGCCGTTAAAGGCGTTTGCGATCGAGACTAAACGATAAACCTGAACATCTGTACCATTTTTAGAGGTATACCACCCGTCATCAATTACCCCCTTGAGATTGGTGAAATCTCGAGCAATTCTGCGAATCATATCGGCGGGTATACCGGTAATTTCAGAGCTTTTTTCGGGGGTATAAGGAGCAAGCGTCTCTTTAATGATGACAAAAGCGGTTTTAACCGGGCAGGAAGATCCATCTGCAAGCTTGACAGATCCGCTCATATTCAGGTCAGCCTTGAAGGAAGAATCCTCATCAAAGGCGGTCGGTATGCCTTTATCATTTCTTAGAACGCCTCTGAAAGAGAGGCGTCCGTCGGGGGAGGCGACGACATATTTCGTTTTATCTCCACCCTGAATGACCTCAGCCTGAGTAAGGGGCTGGCCGTTTTCTTTGATCAGGTAAGCTCCGTTCGTCCCTTTCTCAATAAAGTCCAGATCAGCCGTGTTTGTATGGAGCATTTCATTGATCAGAGCTGAAAGAAAAGCGTCATCTGTGCCGGGACGAATAGCAACCCATTCGGCATCGCCGTAGGTAATGTCCGGCATTTTCGGATCGATAGCAACGACGCGAGCCCCTTTTGCTCTGGCGACATTCAAAGTATGAAGAGCCCCCATCGAAGCTCCCATAGTGCGTCCGATCAGGAGGAGATAGCGCAGATTTTCGTAGTCAGGTTCTAATTTCCCCGCACCGCTGAAGCCGGTACCGAAAACCCAGTTGCGCGCATTTATACCCGCAGCGTTGCAGGAAGATTGGTGTCCGATGTTATTGGGAGAACCTAGCGGGAAAGTCAGCCATTTGCTCATTCCCTGAAAATTATGAGATGTTGTTGTGATGCAGCTTTCACCATACTTTTGGACAAGATCTTTAACTTTGGCGCCGATTTCGTTTAGAGCCTCGTCCCAAGTAATTTCTTTAAATTTACCTTCGCCTTTTTCCCCGATACGTTTTAAGGGTTTGCGAAGACGGAGAGGGTGGTTCCAGATCCACATCGCGCCGGCAGAACGGCCGCAGTAACCTTGCTGAGGATGTCCGGGGTTCGGAAAAATTCGAACGGTTTTTTCTGATATCGGTTCGCCTTCTTTGCGCATCGCTAAGATGCCGCAGTAAGCACCGCACATTGTGCAGGCGACCGGATGTTTGGACCATCCTTCTTTTTCTAATTTTGCAATTTGTTCCGCAAATGCATGGTTCACCAGAGAGGGAGCGGATGCCGCTGCTGCTGAACAGGCTGTTCCCTTAATTAATTTTCTTCTGGTCATCGAAAGATTAACGAAATCGACTGACATTATTTTTGTCCTTTTAATAATGGGGTTTGTCCCTAACGCTCTGGCATACTAGGCTTCTCGAAGAATTTGAATAATCGGAAAATCCCCTTATACCGTTTGAACTAGACTGCTGATTTTTAATCCGTTAGCTGCATTAATATGTCGTAGACTAATATTATTTTTTATAATAAATCAAATAATTAAGTAGTTAAAAATTTCATTACCCCGGTATCATCCTGTCACAATCAGCAACATATCAGATACAGCTTGAAATAATGGGTTACTAAATAAGAAAAAGACGGGGATTTTTGAACAATTTCTGAACTAGGAATATCCTCAAAATTCAAAATTTGAGGTTCTCAGAGGTTCTATTTCTGTAAGAAAATCCTCCTTCAGGACTCGAGTTCTTCTTCACTGAGGCAAATCCCCTAAAAATGCTAATGGGTTATTCGCAGAGAATAAATCCTATAGAAAATTTAATATAGTGAAGCTTATAATCAGTTTTAGGTGGGTTATATTTATTTAAAAAACTACTAGAAATTGGCCTTGCATGTCCTCTTCACACAGGCAGAATGTGGAAAGTTAAAAAATAAGATAGAAAGCGATGTACTTCAATAAAAGAAAAAGAGCACCGAAAATACTGAAGCTGCTTGTCGTCGTCTTATCGCTGGGCGCCTCGATATGTTTTTCAGCCGACAAAACGGATATCAGGGTCGGCATTATTGATTCTTTTAATCCGGAGTTCGCGACGACCACACTCGAACCTACCTTACGATATCTCAACCAAAAATTACCCAACTATCACTTCGTTGCCGTTCCTTTGAATTCGGTAAACCCAGAAAAAGAATTAAAAAACAACCCGGTTGATTTTCTCATCAGTTCAGCAGGTACATTTCATGAACTAAGTATTTCTATAGGCATCGTTCATATTGCCACTCGTAAAACCATTCTCTCTGACGACCCTTCAGCTTCCGAGGGCGCAGCTTTCGTTACATTGGCTAAGAGAGCAGATCTCATTGAGCTCAAAGACCTGCAGGGTAAAGTCGCTGCCGCCTCTCAGCCGAATTCTTTCGACGGCTGGCTTGTCGGACAGCACGAACTCTTCAAAAACGGTCTGAACCCTGAGAAATTCTTCAAGCGGTCTGTTTTTACCCATTTTCAATTTCCTGATGCGTTAATGCTGCTCATTCAAGGAGAAGCAGATGTCGCGATCCTTTCAGCCTGTGTCTTGGAAGAACTCTCTCAAGAGGGGCTTATTGAGTCATCCGATTTCAAGGTTATTTCGCAAAAACCAAGGGATGTTTTGAAGTGTGCGCGGTCTACAGATCTTTATCCCGGAATCGTCTTTGCTGCTCGAGAGAATATTCCTCCGAAACTCATGTGGGAAGTGACTTCGTCTTTGATCAGCATGCCGCCGACCAACGACTATGAATGGACGATTGCAAGTCGGTTCTCTAAAGTGGATGAACTTTTCCGAGATCTGCAGCTCGGGCCTTACCAATATTTAAAAGATTGGAGTCCTGCCGGCATCTTTAAGCGCTTCAAGACAGAAATCTTACTGACCTGTGGCTTGCTTCTTCTTTTAATCCTTAACTCACTATACCTGAGACGAACAGTTGCGAGAAGAACGCTTCAAGTAAGACGAACACTGAATCGCCAAATAAAAATAGAGAAGGAATATCGGGACTCTCGAAACCGATTGGCACAAATGGAAAAATTCGGTGTCATCAATCAGATGTCGGGCATGCTCGCACACGAAGTCCAACAGCCTTTGATGGCAATTAACAATTATTTGGCCGGCTTGCGTGTGTATTTGAAGTCAAAGGGCTTCTCTGATGCCGTTACGGAACAAGCTATCGGTTCTTTAGAACATAACAGCGAACGTATCGGAAGCATTGTGACACGCGTCAGAGGATACGCAAAACAAAAGAAGGGCGAAATGAAAAGCTGTGACTTGACTGCCATTGCTTTAAGCGCACTTAATGTATTGAAGGCACTGAAGTTTGAGCACGTCGAGGTTACTTCTAATTTACCTTCAGAGGCTAGAGTAGTCGGCGATCCGCTGGAACTCGAACTGCTCATCATTAACTTACTTAAAAATGCCTGCAGCGCCGTGGAAAAACAACCCAAGCCGATAGTTGATTTAAAAATCGGAAGCCTCGACGACAGCCATTGGTGTTTGAGTGTCTCGGATAACGGGCCGACGCTTGATGACAAATCCTTCGCCAGACTTAAGACACTGGGAGACAGTGTCAAACCGGAAGGCATGGGCATCGGTCTTTCGATCGTCCGCGGTATTGCAGATAAACACGGAGCGGAACTGGAATTCATCAGACTGCCGAAAGGCGGAATCTGCAGCCGTGTGGTAATCGATAAGGAGGAATGTAAATGACAACCCCGCTGGTTCGTATTGTGGATGACGATGCGGATGCACGATCTTCTTCTTCGTTTTTTCTGAGCATGATGGGTCTGGAAATCAAAGAGTATGACAGCGCTTATCGCTTTTTGGAAGAAGACGACATGAATCGTCCCGGGTGCATCATTTTGGATGTCCGTATGCCGGATATGACCGGCATGGAGCTTCAGGTTAAACTGAATCAAAAGGACTGCCGCCTTCCGATTATATTTCTTTCCGGACACGGAGAATTAGACATGGCCGTCCACGCCTTAAAACGCGGCGCTTCTGATTTTCTTCAAAAATCGGCTAAACCCGAACGCTTGCTAGCCGCTGTCAAGAAAGCTGTCACGGCCAGTATGGAAGAATACGAATCCGGCAATGAGATAGAAACACTCCGAAAAATCTATGATTCTCTGACGCCCCGTGAAAAAGAGGTCGTTCTCGGAGTCGCCAAAGGGGAGCTCAATAAAGTCATAGGCTACAACCTTGGTATCAGCGAGAGGACCGTAAAAATGCACCGTGCAAACCTCTGCAGCAAACTTAATGTCACCAGCGCCGTCGAGATGGCAGCGTTTTTACGCAAAATCGGAGTTTTAAATGCTTAGAAGAAGCTTTGCAGCAGGTTTGAGTTTGTTCGCTGCTTTTCCACTTTCGGTTTTTGCGCAGTCAGATGCCGAAAAGAAATTCGATTTAATCATTATCGGTATCGGGGTAGCCGGTTTATCGACTGCGGTTTCTGCTGCACAAAGCGGCGTAAAAAATACTCTTCTTATCGATAAAGCGGCTTTCGTAGGAGGACATTCTGCACTTTCCGGCGGCTCAGTCAATGCAGTCGATCCGGAAGTTCAAATGAAGCAGGGCATCAAAGACAGCCCTGAGCTTTGGTTCAGACAAATCATGGAAGCGGGAGAATTCCAAAGCGATCCAATACTCGTTAATACCTTAGTAAATAATGCTCATTCAACTCTTCATTGGTTAAGAGAAATCGGCATCCCTTTCGATGACCAAGTCTTCGAAGCGTGGGGCGGAAAGTTCCAGCGGGCGCATTCTGCCGGTCAAAAACGAAACGGAATGACGTACGTTCGAATTATGAATCAAAAAGCTCGCTCCCTCGGTGTCAAGGTACGGCTGAGAACTGAAGCGGTTAGTCTTTTAGAAAATAACGGGCAAGTTATCGGAGTAAGAGTCAAAACCCGAGAGGGGAAATTAGAAGATCTTCAAGCAAAAGATATTGTGATTGCCACAGGAGGTTTCACGGCAAACGTTCCCATGCGTCTGAAATACGATGAGCGCTTAGATGCTTCATTGTTCACAACTGCGAATCCGACGGGCAGAGGCTTTGACGGATCCACTGGAGACGGAATTTTATTAGCAGAAAAAACCGGCGCACAGACGGTTGATATGGAGGCCATACAGCTTATTCCGCTCAGAGGCGGCAGACTGCTCAACTATGTGGGCGGAGATATTTTTGTCGACAGTTCAGGAAAGCGTTTCGTCGACGAAAGCAAAGGGGTTAAGGCTATCGGAGAAGCCTACCTGAATTTACCGGACAGAGTATTCTGGGTCATTACGGATTCTCAATCACAAAAGAGTTTGGATTTAGATGCCAAACTTCTCTCCGGTACAGTTCGAATGGCCGACTCCGTCGCCGAAATGGCCAAGAAAATGCATGTCAGCCCTAAAGTTCTTCAAGAAACCCTGGATCGGTATAACAAATTTGCAGAGCTGGGGGAAGATAAAGATTTTGGGAAGAAGATATTTACCCAGAAAATTGATAAACCGCCGTTTTATTTCGGACGAGAGCAGTTTGATATTCACTACAGCTGCGGCGGGTTAAAAATTAATAAAAAATGCCAAGTCATCGGAAAAGAAAGTAAACCGATTCCGAATCTTTATGCCGTCGGTGAAGTCACCGGAGGTATTCACGGAAGGGATCGTTTAGGCGGAGACTCTCTTATTTCCTGCTTTGTTTTTGGAAAGATCGCAGGAGAGGAAATTGCGAAGAAACAGAAGGATCTCAAATAATCTACATTCCTATTTAAAAGGATAAAGTTAATTACTCAAAACTTTCTCCTAGAAATATTGAAAGATAAAATTAAAACGTTACTTATTGCTAGAGCTCGATTAATATTCTCCAAAAATATTAACTCAATTTAAATAAGATTCTACTCCTCGAGAAATCCTCTCATTTATCTTTCTAATTCACTTTTTCTCCTGAAAATATTTGCCGCTAGATTATTTTTTTACACAATATATGTCTCACTCCTTATTTAACAAAGGAGGAATGCCTTTTACCCTAGAGAATTTTTCAGTTATTTTCATCTCCGTTAATATTTTTATTTTTCATAGAAATTTGACCGGTATTTATTCTGGCACTGATTATCCTTTCTACAGCATTTGAGACTTTCGGATCGATATTTACTAGAACATCGTCCCATTATCTTCGTCCAATTCTACGGTCAGCAGCTCGGAAAATATCCAAAGTTCCCCAATCATCTTTAAGTATAATGAATGATTGCCTGTCCGCATTGAGATAAACGTTAATCAAATCTGAAATGTCGCTTGCCGAACTTCTATAAACCAAATACATTTCTTTGTAGTTCAGCTTGGCGGAACAATCTTTTGGCCAGTCCCAAATAATTTCATCATTCAGCATCAGAAAATATCTCGGACACACGGAATCAACATGGCCAGGAATTCTGTAAATCGCACAATGAAACTGTAAACGTATATTCAGATCAAAAATTGTGTAAATTCTTCTCTGTAATTTAGACCATCGTCTTGGCATTCTCTACTTCTTATCCTTTGCCAATACGATATATCGACTTGCGTTAAAAAATGGCGTAACAAATTCAATACCATTAGTTTTTATTATATAACATTTTTATTAATAAGACCAATAATAAAATAGAATTTGTATAAAATACCAGTATTTAATTTAATATGTTATTTTATTAGGAAGTAATTAAATCAACAGATTCTGTTTTATTCAGATAAAAAAAGAGGCCGATTAGGGCCTCAATTTCTCTTTTTTAACAATTACAGCGATTTAATACTTTCAAGAAGTTTATCTATGCTTTCTTTCGGAGTTGCCCAACTTGTGCAAAAACGAACTAAGAATTCCTCTTGTCCGACGTCACCTTCACATTCAAATGCATAATCTTTAGAAAGTTTGTCTTTTGCATCTCGAGGAAGGAATAAAAATTGCTGATTAGACGGAGAGTCCACTAAGAAACGATAGCCTTTATCTTTAAAAGCTTCTTTAATTCTCATTGCCTGATCAACGGCGTGTTTACCCATTTCTTCGTAAAGACCGTCTGTAAATAAGGCTTCAAACTGAACGCCGAGGAGGCGTCCTTTTGCGAGCATAGAGCAATTCTGCTTAATCATGCTCCGGAAATTGGCGTCTAAGCCGTTGCCTCTCGGAAATACAATCGCTTCCCCCATCAAAATACCGACCTTTGTTCCGCCAATATAGAAAACATCGGTCAGGCGATCGATATCTTCCAAAGTGACGTCGTTGCCCGGGCTTTGTAAGCCGTAGCCAAGACGAGCGCCATCAAGATAAAGCGGAATCACAAATTCCTGACAAACTTCAGAAAGAGCCTGAAGTTCCGATTTGGAATAGACAGTTCCTAATTCAGTGGGCGAGGAAATATAGACCATGCCGGGCTGGACCATGTGTTCATGTGTCGGATCAGCCCAATAGCTTTCAAGATAATTTCTGAGTGTTTCGGCAGAGAGTTTTCCGCCTTTGCCTTCCAGACCAATGACCTTATGTCCCGTCGCTTCAACGGCACCGGCTTCATGAACATTGATATGACCGCTCTTGCAGCAGACACAACCTTGATAAGGTCTCAAAAGCGAAGCTATGACCGTTACATTGGCAGGTGTTCCGCCTGTGACAAAGTAAACATTGGCCAAAGGATCTTCACAGGCTTCACGAATGAGTGCGCAATGGGAATCTGCTCCGTAACCGGGAGATTGTTCAAAATTGGTCTTAACCAGAGCTTCTAAAACTTTAGGATGGGCGCCTTCGGCGTAGTCGCATTCAAATCGGATCATTTTTAGAGACGAAGAGGTTGAGGAATGCTTGAAATAATAGGACAAAAAACGGGGCCGAAGCCCCGCGAATCAAAGCTTTTTATTCAGCCTGATCTTTTAAGAAGTTAATCAGAAGGGGAACCGGACGGCCGGTTGACCCTTTTTCTTTTCCGCTCTTATTAGCAACACCTGCGATGTCCAAGTGAGCCCACGGTGTATCACCGACAAATTCTTCCAAGAAGGCAGCGGCGGTGCAGGCACCGGCGCCGCGAGAGTCGCTGATATTGGCGAGATCGGCAAAGTTGCTCTTCAAAGCCTTGGTAAAGGAAATATCCAGAGGCATTCTCCAGACCGGATCCATAGCAGTGTCGCCGGCCATCATGAGGGACACAGCCAGTTCTTCATCGTTGGAGAACAAACCTGCTATGTCGTTGCCTAAAGCAACAACGCATGCGCCGGTCAAAGTGGCTGCGTCCACAACGCACTTCGGTTTGAACTTATCGATGGTATAGGCGAGAACATCGCAGAGAACCAAACGGCCTTCGGCATCGGTATTCAAAACTTCAACGGTCTTGCCGGCATAGCTCTTGAGAATGTCTCCCGGTTTGGTTGCGGAACTTCCGGGCATATTTTCTGTAAAGCCGACGGCAGCAACGATGTTCACCGGCAGCTTCATGGCTGCAGCGGTTGCGATAGAAGCGATCATGGCAGCAGCGCCGCACATGTCGTATTTCATTTCGTCCATTCCCTTAGCGGGTTTCAAAGAAATGCCACCGGAGTCAAACGTCAGTCCTTTACCGACCAAAGCAACCGGAGTATCGTCCTTCTTGCCGCCGTGGTATTCAATGACCACCATACGAGGTTTCTGGTGAGAGCCTTTAGCTACACCGAGCAGGCATCCCATACCCAGTTTTTCCATGGCTTTTTCGTCGAAGACGGTAACATCAAGACCCAGAGAACCGGCAAGTTTCATGCATTCTTCAGCCATAAACTTCGGTGTGCAGAGATTTGCCGGCATATCTCCGTACTGTTTGGCCATCTGAACACCGACACCGACGGATACGCCTTCGGCATAAGCTTTTTCAACGTCCTTGTTTTCATCAGGAACGTAGAGGTCAATGTTTTTAGGCTTCTTCCAGTTGATGTCAAACGTTTTGTAGTTCTTAGGGCGATCAAGGGCTGTGCAGGCAATAAAACCGGACTGTTCGGCGATCCATTCAGGAACTTCATCCGGCAGCCACTCAAGGGTGGTCAGGACGACTTCTTTGCCAAGGTAAGCATTGTCGATACCGAGTTTTAAAACACGCTGGAAGTCTCTGGCTTTGCATTTTCCTAAGCCGACGAACACAACACGTTCGGCCTTACATCCGGGGAAGTCGCGGAAAACCGCAACCTTGCCGACGCAAGGATGTATATCTCCGGCTTCAATCCAGCGAGAGACGGCGCCTTCGGAAGCCTTATCGAGCGCTTCGGCAGTCGGAGTAAGACCGCCGGCAGGAATTCCGACAACCAGAGCTCCGCATTCGAGCTTTAAAACATCACCGCTAACCATTGAAAATTTCATATTTTTTGTTCCTTATGATTCGCAAACAATTTTTCCATTATAGGAAGAGTGGAGTGATGTGCTGAAATATTGAGAGCTTTTCAGGGACCAAACTTAGAAGAAATTCGCCGGAACATCCTCAGCGAGGAAGTGCCGGCGATAGAAAAAAAGATAACGGTTTAGACTAGGCAGTTTTTGATTGCGAGGTCTTTGCCTTTTCTTTCAAGAACTTATTTTCCCGACGAACGAAGTAACTCGACATCAATCCGGAGAAAACAATAATCAGCATTCCGCAAATAACAGGGAAGGTCGCCGGTTCGAGGAAAAGGATTTCTCCCAAAATCGTTGAGAAAAGAATGACGGTGTACTGAAGAGAACTCGACAGAACCAGATTGCCTCTGGAGAAAGCTCTGGTCAGACAGAATTGACCGCCGGTTGCACAGATACAAAGTCCCAAAATGTATAAGGCGCCCTTAACGCTCCAGGGATGGAAGCCGCCGGTGAGGAATGTTCCGATGAGGCCGCAAATCGCACCGACCAGAACAAGGTAAAAAATAATTCGTGTTTCCGGCTCATGAAGCATGCCGAGTTTCTTAACAAACGTTGTGGCATTTGCAGTGAAAAAGCCCGCGGCTAAACCCACTACAGCGGCATAGTATTCATGCGGTCCGATGGTTGGTCCGAGCATGATCACGACGCCGATAAAACCGAAAAGCACCATCGCCATCAGCCCCCAGTTCACTCGAGCGTGATGGAGCAGGGAAGTCGTCAGAATGTAAGCCCCGACAAACAACGGCGACGTGTAATTCAATGTCATCGCCAGTCCGATATTCAGATGAGAGACGGAATAAATGCCGCAGATGATTGAAAGAGTGCCGCACATCGAGCGGATCAAATGCTGCCAAGGATGAGTTGTGGAAAGCGTAATTCCACTGAAACGCATAACGCCGTAAAAGAGGACAACGCCGAAAATTGATCTGAAAAAGAGAATTTCCCAGCTACCGATGCCTTCGAATCCGGAATATTTCACGAATACGGCATAAAAGGCATAAAACAATGCCGCAACCACCATCCAAAGAGACTGCACCGAACATCCTCCTAAAAAAAGACATCTTAGCCGTCAAATCTTTTGCATAGAAAACTATGGATCACAATATTTTCAAGGAATCTGTTCGATCGATATTTTTATCAGGGTAAAAGAGCGAATTTTTTGACTAAACTTTCCTGAATATTTACTGCTCAGAAAAGCCATGAAAGAAGAACTCAAATCGCTTTTTGCCGAAATTGTCGGCCTCAATAACGTCATTGATGATCCGGCTCTTTTCGGACCTTACACGGATGATTTCACAGACCACTACGTCTCAAAGCCTTTGGCTGTCGTCCGCCCCTCTACCACCGAACAAGTTTCAAAGATCGTCAAACTTTGCGCTCAATACAACGTTCCCATCGTCACCCAGGGCGGCAATACAAGTCTGACAGGCGCAGCGACAACTTATCGACCGGATGCTGAAATCGTCCTGTCCATGACAAAAATGAAAAACGTCATCGACGCGGACCCACTTTCAGACACATTAACCGTTCAAGCCGGAATGACATTGGCCGAAGTGCATGAAGCTGCAGAAAGTGTTAATCGTTTCTTCCCGCTGTCTTTTGCGGCAGAAGGCAACGCAACCATCGGCGGCTGCTGTGCCTGTAATGCCGGCGGAGTAGCCGTACTGCGTTACGGAACAACACGCGACTTGGTTCTCGGCGTTGAAGTCGTCCTTCCCGACGGCCGCATTTACAACGGTTTGAGACGTCTTCGTAAGGACAACACCGGATACGATTTCAAAGATTTATTCTTGGGCAGCGAAGGAACCATCGGCATTATTACTGCCGTCGTTCTGAAACTCTTCCCGGCGGCGAAAGAAAAGGAAACTGCTTTTTGCTGTCTGAACAGTATTCAGGACGCCGGAAAGCTTCTGAACCGATTCAAGATGAAAGCCGGCTCTTCTCTGACAGCTTTCGAGTTGATCAGCGATTTGCCGATCGAGCGAGTTAAAAAGTACCTGCCTGATATCGAAGTGCCTCCGCTCAGCGACTCTCCCTGGAAAGTATTGGTTGAACTTTCTCTGGAAAAGAAGCCTCAGGAAAGCATGATGGAACACATCTTGGAAGGTGCGTTTGAAGACGGAGAAATCACCGATGCCGCCATTGCCAGCTCTCTGCAGGATTCCCATACCTTCTGGCATGTTCGCGAATCAATCCCTCTGGCCGACAGAACGGCCGGCGGCAGTATCCATAGCGATGTCAGCCTCCCCATTTCTTTAATCCCTGAGTTCGTCGAAGAAACAAGCGCAATGCTTTTATCCGCTTATCCCTGGCTCGGGCTTTCTATCTATGGGCACTTGGGCGACGGAAACCTTCATTTCAATTTCGTCAGTCCCGAAGACCCGGGTGCAACCTACCGAAATGAAGAAGGAATTCGAGAAATTCTTTATAGTCAGGTTAATAAATTCGAGGGCTCGATTTCAGCCGAACACGGCATCGGAATGCTGAAACTTGACCATAATTACCAATTCAAGGATCCTTTGGAGATTGAAATGATGCGCAAGATCAAAAACGCTTTTGATCCGAAGGGCATCATGAATCCCGGGAAGCTCTTGAAAACGGAATAACCAACGAGGAAACTGTGGGTAAGAAATCAAAGAAAAAGGAAAAGAAGATGGCAGTCAAAGAAACTCGAAAACTCGCCAAAGAGGAACCTTCCGACATTGCATCCGAAGTTCTCGATGACGGTTACATCGATGTCATGGATGACAAAACCGTTGCTCTTTTCCCTTTGGGCGACATGATTATTCCCACAGGCATCGACTACAAACCCGGTGATCCTGAAGAAGATGCATTGGCGGTAACCGATGCGCTTTCTGAAATTGAAGATCTTTGCTTCTTAGAAGTTCCGAAGTTTTTTTCTTTAAAGGGCAGTGTGGTCACACCGGCGATGATGCTTGAGCTTTCCCGAGCCGTCCAAAGGGTTTTGATTCGCCCGGAAGTCTCAGGCGTTGTCGTTACTCAGCCTGCGGACAATATTGAAGAAACAGCTTATTTCGTCAGCATTTCTTTATCGGATGTATTCCAGAATCAGAATTCCAAGCCGATCGTCTTTACGACCTGCATGAATCCCGAAGATCCGATGTTTGACGGGACCAAGAATCTTTTAGATTCCATTCGGGTTGCCTGTCACGACGTGAAGGGTGATATCCCAACGGTTGTCGTCTGCATGAACGGTGAGATCCATGCGGCGTCCCGCGCTCAGCTCACTCACACCAACAAGGCTTCTGCCTTGGCTTCTCCGGGCTGGGGCCCCGTCGGTTATGTCGACCGCGACAATGTTTATTTCCGCTGCGGTGCATTAGAGCTCGATACCGGTTTGAACTTCCCGATGCTCAAAAAGCTTACGGCCAAAGTTCCCGTTGTTAAAGCCATGTGCGGAGACGACGGTGCGCTTCTTGAAATGGTTCTTGAAAAAGAACCGGACGCCATCATCGTTGAAGGTTTCGGCCGCGGTAACCTTCCGGCCGGCATGATGCCTGCGATTAAAAAAGCGGTAAAGAAGGGCATTTTCGTTGTGATCTCGACGAGAGCTTCTTCCGGCCGTGTCTTAGACAGTACGATTTTCCCGGGAAGCGTCGCGCAATGTCTTGAATCCGGCTGTTTGTTAGCCGGCGAAACGACTACCGCTAAAGCTAGACTTCTTTTGATGTACGTCCTTTCCCAGAAAGAAGCGATCCAACTAAAGAAAGAAGATCCTGAAAGATTCTTCGCCTACGTACAGGAATGTTTGGATCCGGTGCTCACCAATCGTCTCTTCGGTTAATGAGTCAAAAATTTGCTTCTATGGACGAGCTTTTCGAAGCGCTGAGCCATTCAGCGTTTCGAAGCAAGTTTCGTTTGTCTTACGCAGACAGAACTTATGCCGAGACTCGTAATGACGAGCTCTTGAAAAAACACGCCAAAGAAATTCTTCACGACAGAATCGGAAGCGCGAATCCGAAAAACGACGGCAAACAGACGCCGTACAAGGGACATCCGATCTTTACTGCGCAGCACGCGACCGGATGCTGCTGCACGGCTGTCTTTATAAGTGGCATGGGATCGACAAAGGCAGAGAACTAACGGAAGAAGAACTCAATACCCTGAGCGATGTGATCTTGGAGTGGATTCATCGAGACTTACAAAAACCGACTCCGAAGAAAAGAGTACGCAAAGGCGAGACTTTGGATCTTTTCGACCAAGATTAAGTTTCCTTTTTTGAAGGTTTTCAACACATTCCAGGAAGGCTTCTTTAGAAGCTTTCGGACTCAACCTAACTAAAAGTTATAACTAACCATCCATAAATAGTATTGGATTGAGAAGAAAAGAATTTTTATGATGGAGGCATATTGAAGGAGAAACTATGCCTCTTAACCGCCGTTCATTCCTCGGACTTTCAACAATTCTTTTGAGTTCTCCGCTTCCGGTATTTTCTTCGGAAAATAAACAAGCCAAGAGAATCTTGGTATACGGAGATTCGAATTCTTTCGGATGGGCCTGGAGCCCTGAAAAAGACATCTATCGTCTTCCAATCGATCAAATTTGGCCTCAGGTCATGGCTCAAAAACTTGGTCCTAACTATGAAGTCGAAGTTAATGCCTTGGGCGGCCGAACGGTAAAAAGAGATCAAAAGGACGGCAACGGAACCGGCAAGAGCCTTTCCGGTAAGTTGTTCAACGGGATGGTTTCACTTCCTGCGGTTCTTTCCGAAAACCTTCCTCTGGATATAGTCATTGTCATGCTCGGAACCAATGACGCGAATTCAAGATACAAGAACAATGCAAAAGCGATCGCCGATGACCTTGAAGAGATGATTCGTATGATTCAAGCAGGTGAATGGCAATCCAACACTAAATTTAAGACACCAAAAGTCTTAGTCATTGCACCCCCGCTCCAGCCTAACGAAACAGCTTACGGCGACGCTTTCAGCGGCGCAGAAAAAATCACCAAAGAGCTTCCGCCGCTTCTGCAGGAAAAATGCCGAATTCTTGGAGCCGAATACATAAACGCTCAAGACTTCGTGAAAGGCATTCCGGGACAGATTGACCGTGTTCACCTTTCCCCGGAACAACACAAAGTTTTAGGCGAGGCGGCAGCTGCAAAGGTCAAAGAAATCTTTGCGCATTAATTGTTGGAAGGATCCTAGGAGGCCTTAATGAAACTTCTGACCGCTGCCGCTGCAATTACGACTTGTTTACTTATGTCCGGAAATGTCATGGCTCAAAACATTCAGATCAAAGTGGATGGCAAAGCTTACGCCGGGGGATTAAATGGTAACGATGCCGCGAAAGACTTTGCTGCAAAGCTTCCGCTCAAACTTAAGTTTGAGGATTTCGGATCGACGGAACGGATTTCGTATTTACCGAAATCATTGAACCTAGGATCCGCGTCTAGAAGCTGCGATCCTCAAAAAGGTGATATTACCTATTACATCCCATGGGGAAACCTGGCGGTTTTTGTCAGAGACTTTCGTCCGTCTGACAACTTAGTCCCGCTCGGAAAACTTTCTCCGGAAGCGCTTAAAGCCATCCAAGAAAGCGGCTCCAAAGATGTTGAAATCAGTCTTGTTAAGTGAACGATATGGAAACAACAGGATTTTTGAGAAGAACGATTCTTTTAACGGCGGCAGCAATGCCGATGATAGGCAGTAAAGTGTTTGCAGCAACCCCGAATCAAGGTGCATCCACGGTCTATTTCTCTAAAGACATCAATGCGGAGAACTTTTTAGCAATTTATGACCGACTTAGAAAAGACGCCAACCTACCGGAAGACGGAAGACTCTCCGGCATCAAACTTCACGGCGATGATGTCGATACGAATCGAGGTATGTGGGAAGCATTGCTGAATCACATTCCGAACGGCAAGTTTGTTGAATGCAACTATGCCTCAATCTATCCGGCCGGAAGAGGCAATACGCAAGGAAATATTAGGGCGATAACGGCTCAAGGCGTCGACAAGAATCGCCTCGATATCTTGGATCGCAACAACGAATACACGGAAGTTCCGATCAAAGGCGGTAAAGAACTGAAATCTGTCTCTGCGCCGACGGCTCTATTGAAAGAGTATGGCTGCGTTGCAGTGACGGCTAATTTCCGAATTCCGAGTTTTGCGGGATTTTCGGGTGCGTGTAAAAACGTCGGCATCGGTTTAGCCAGCGGAGAGGGCAAGACTCAAGTTCATGGTCTGGGAGTCAGAAAAGATGCAGGATTCTTCCGAAGACTCGCCGATGCTTCAAAAGGCATTCACGATGCAATGGACAATCGACTGCTTTTTATTAACGTGGTCTCAAACATTCACGTTGATCCGCTGAAAGGTACTAAAGTCCGAACAGGCAATCTCGGCATCGTCGGATCTCTGGATTTGCTCGCTGCCGACCAAGCCGCGGCAGACTTAATTTACGGTCTGACTCCTGCTGAGTACAACGCTTATTCGCTCCAAGAAAAGATTGACAGAGGCTTCTTACAACTCGAGTACTTGGACGAAATCAAAGCCGGAAACCGCACCTACAAGCTCATAACACTCTAATTTTTATAGGAAAAAAAGATGAAAAAACTCCTCATTGCCACACTTCTTGGTTTAACTGCCGCTAGTGCACAAGTTCAGGCCAAAACACTTCTTGTCTATTACAGCTTCACCGGAAATATTGAAAAGGCCGCTGTCGCCGTTAAAGACCAAACCTCGACGGATGTGATTCAGATTCAGCCGGCGCAAAAAGGCTTGAACTACGCGGCCAACAATTATTCTCTCGGAAGTGATTTGGTGGACCAAATTCGAAGCAAGCCTAATGATGCTTCTTCTTATCCCGCCATTGACCCGGTGGACGTTGACTTTTCAAAATATGACACCGTTATCATCGGTACACCGCTTTGGTGGAGCAATATGGCCGCACCTATGCAGACATTCTTGTTCCATAACGGAAAGGCAATGGCCGGCAAGAAAATCGGTTTGATTGTCTCCAGCGCCAGCAGCGGAATTTCCGGTGTTGAAAGAGACGCCAGACGCCTTATCCCTGAAGGTAATTTCACAAAGAGCCTTTGGATTCGTTCCTCTCAGTTTTCATCCGCTCCGAAAATGGTCGCGGAATGGCTGAAAGCCAACGGTCTGGCCTCTAAGTAATTCTTTCAGTAAGAAAGGCGCCGAGGCGCCTTTCTTACTAAATATCAAGAAGATCTAATCGGCCAATTAACTGAAAAATTGCAAAACTAGAGTACCAAAAATTTAAAAATCATAAAAAATCCTTTTATTTCAGTGGAGTAAAAGGATTTTTATGTTATACTAGATT
>ERZ791917.576-NODE-576-length-32564-cov-17.933711_pt1 | contig 32564 bp, 24 predicted proteins | sample MGYA00510138_ERZ791917 | MGnify/ENA primary metagenome ERZ791917 (study PRJEB30046, sample SAMN00792102) | human gut metagenome | study: EMG produced TPA metagenomics assembly of the A metagenome-wide association study of gut microbiota in type 2...
TGCAGCATGCCGGCGGTGAGAACATCACCGTGAGATATGCCTACAGTCCCGTGAACGAGGTGACGACGGTGACGCACCCCAACGGCAGGGAGACGAAATATGAGTACGACCTGTTGGGCCGTAAGTTGATGGTGAGCCACCCCGACGCGGGCGAGACGGACATGACCTACGACGCGGCGGGTAACCTCCTGACCAAGCTCACGGCGCAGCTCAGAAAGAGCATCTCTGACAAGGGCTGCATCACCTACACCTACGACTATGAGCGGCTGAAGGAGGTGCTCTATCCCGAGAACCTCTTCAACCGGGTCACCTACACCTACGGACAGCCGGGCGACAAGTTTGGTCGTGCCGGACGGCTCGCCCTCGTGGAGGACGCATCGGGCGGCGAGGCCTACTACTACGGCCGTCAGGGCGAGATCACCAAGACCGTGCGCACCGTCATGGCAAGCGTGGCGGACATCCGCACCTACGTCTATGGAGCTACCTATGACTCTTGGAACCGTGTGCGCACGATGACCTACCCCGACGGTGAGGTGGTCACCTACCACTACAACGCCGCCGGACAGGTGGAGAGCCTGACAAGCAGCAAGCAGGGCAAGGAGAGTAGCATCGTGGCACAGATAGGCTACGACAAGGACGGACATACCGTCTATCAGAAGCTCGGAAATGGTACGGAGACCACGTACTCCTATGACAAACAGCGTGAGCGTCTGCAGGATATGACACTTACAGGCAGCGGCAGCACGCTGATGCAGAACAGGTACCGCTATGATGCTGTGGACAACATCCTCGGTATCACCAACGCCGCCAATCCGCAAGGACTGACGAAGCTTAACAAGGCGAAGTTGGGAGGGGCAAGTACGCACACCTACCAGTATGACGAGCTGAACCGCCTGATTCATGCCACGGGTAAGGCGAAGAATGCCTCCTACGACATGGCAATGACCTTCGGACGGATGAGCGAGCCGCTCACGAAGACACAAAAGGTAGATTCAAGTTTGACGGCTAAGTCTTACAACTTTGCGTATAAGTACGAGGACGAGAACCACCCCACCGCTCCCACACAGATTGGTCACGACCATTACACGTATGATGCCAACGGCAACCCGACGCTTGTGACCAATGACAGTACAAATACTACAAGAGAAATGTACTGGGACGAGGACAACCGCCTGATGGTGCTGTCGGACAACGGCAAGACGAGCCGCTACACCTATAACGCAGGTGGCGAGCGCATTATGAAGAGCTTCGGCACGATGGAAGGCGTGTATATCAACGGCGCGCCGCAGGGCATCACGTTCCACGAGACGGATAACTTCACGCTCTATCCTGCAAGCATCCTCACGGTGAACAAGAACCGCTTCACCAAACATTACTTCATCGGTAGTCAGCGCATAGCATCAAGAATCGGCACAGGCACATTCAACAATGTCTATGGAGTAAACGGCAGCTATGTCACCGCCGGTCAGCAGGACTATGCCGAGCGCATGAACCAGATTGAAAGTCAAAAGGAAGCATACTACAAACAATTAGGCGTAGCTCCCGGTGTGCCCACCGAGAAGGGAGCTTACGGCGACCCGGAGAATACGGGCGTAGGCTACAACTCTGTCCTCACTGAGCTGGGCAACCACGACGTGCCGCAAGGCTGGGTACAGACACCAAAGCATAACACGACAGAGGGCAGCACACCGGGGACACCCATCAGTTGGAATGAGCCGAGCACCCCCGATAACCCACAGGCAGGCTATGGCTATATCCCGAATGATACTACTACGGAGGAGACTTTCTTCTTCCATAGTGACCATTTGGGTTCGACCTCTTACATCACGGACGGCAAGGGCAACATCACGCAATATGACGCTTACCTTCCATACGGTGAATTGATAGTGGACGAACACTCTTCATCCGAGGATATGCCGTATAAGTTCAATGGTAAGGAGTTTGACGAGGAGACTGGCCTGTACTATTATGGCGCAAGATACATGAACCCAGTAACGAGTTTGTGGTATGGGGTAGACCCGTTGGCAGAGAACTATGTCACAATTGGTGGATATGTATATACGTTGGATAACCCAATAAGATTGGTGGATACTGATGGACAAGACTTTACATCCGCAATAACTGAAGGTGTAGGTACTTTTGTTTTTTCTGCAGGTGCAAGTTTTGTTGAGAACTTGATTAATAATGGTGGAAATGTACAGCGAGCTTCTAGCCAGATTGATTGGGAAGGTGCAGGAAAAGATGCACTTGTCGCTGGAGCAATGTCCCTCGTTGTCTCTGGAGCTTCTACAACAAAATTAATAAAGAAACTTTCATCTATTAAAATTGGGAACTCTAATCTTGCCAAGATATTGGTAAATACAGCTGTTAATATGGTATCGGGTATCACTGCTGATGCATGGAAGACAAAGTCTCTAAGCAATGTTGATTTTAAAGAAGAATTTTACTCGGCACTTGGTGGTTCTCTAGCAGAAGCAGGATTGGGAAAATTATCAAAAAAACTAGAAGATTCTTTTTCAAGTGCTAAGAAGGCTGTTGTGGATGCTAAGGCTATGTTAAATAGACATAAGGCTCATCGTGGTAGTAATTTCATGCGTCAAAATTACGAGGCCAATCTAAAAAAGGCTAAAATCCATGCAAGTTCTATGAGAAGAAAAGTCTATACCAGAAGATTCGTCAATAGTATTGGGACGAATGCTGGGTCAAAGGCTGGAAGTATAATTTATAAATATGCTATGAGACGATGAATCTAAAAAAAATATTAAAGAAAGAAGCAACTTGGTATTTCTTGGCCTTAGCGGGCCTGTTGATACTAGTCTATATGGGAGGGAATATCATTATAGATACGTATTTCTATTTGATATCATTAAACGTTTTTGTTTTTTTATTTTCTTATATAATACTTAAAATAAAGAATGAACTACATTACTATTTTTACGTTGTAGGTTGTACGTTTTTTGTAGTTTGGTTTATCTTTTATAGCATATGCGATCTAAGAAGCAGAAACATGAAAGGCCATCTTACCGGACAACTCCCGATATTGTATTATATTCCAACGGGTACTGCAGGAAGGTGGTCTAGTAGTGGAATTGAAATAGAATGTAAAGGAAGCAAGCATAAAATTCCAACAACTCAAGAATCAGATAGACTATATCAGATTTATGGAGACTCGGTCATCAATCATATTGTAGTGCGATTGTTGCTAAAGGAACCTTTTCCTTATGTATATTATGTAGATAGCGTACGAATAACTTATAAATAAGTTAGTTCTCTCAAAACATACTTGACTGATTGAGAGCCTGACAAGCGGTAAACGAGTAAGGAGAACGTATAGCTGAATAAGGCAGTATATGTGAGAATTATGAAATTCATCTCAACTTATAGAAACCTACTGCAGAAATTAGAGATAGGCTACGACAAGGACGGTCACACCGTCTATCAGAAGCTCGGCAATGGCACCGAGACCACCTATACCTACGACAAGCAGCGTGAGCGTTTGCAGGACATGACGCTTACGGGCAGCGGCAGCACGCTGATGCAGAACAAGTACCGCTATGATGCCGTGGACAACATCCTCGGTATCACCAATGCCGCCAATCCGCAAGGACTGACGAAGCTCAACAAGGCGAAGTTGGGAGGGGCGAGTACGCACACCTACCAGTATGACGAGCTGAACCGCCTGATTCATGCCACGGGTAAGGCGAAGAATGCCTCCTATGACATGGCAATGACCTTCGGACGGATGAGCGAACCGCTCACAAAGGTGCAGAGGGTAGATTCAAGTTTGACGGCTAAGTCATACAATTTTGCCTACAAGTACGAGGACGAGAACCATCCCACCGCTCCCACACAGATAGGTCATGACCATTACACGTATGATGCCAACGGCAACCCCACGCTTGTAACCAATGACTCGACCAACGCCACACGTGAGATGTACTGGGACGAGGACAACCGCCTGATGGTGCTGTCGGACAACGGCAAGACGAGCCGCTACACCTATAACGCAGGTGGCGAGCGCATTATGAAGAGCTTCGGCACGATGGAAGGCGTGTATATCAACGGCGCGCCGCAGGGCATCACGTTCCACGAAACGGACAATTTTACCTTGTATCCTGCTCCTATAATAAGCATCAACAAGAACCGCTTCACCAAACATTACTTCATCGGTAGTCAGCGCATAGCATCAAGAATCGGCACAGGCACATTCAACAATGTCTATGGAGTAAACGGCAGCTATGTCACCGCCGGTCAGCAGGACTATGCCGAGCGCATGAACCAAATCCAGTCGCAGAAGGAAGCATACTACAAAGAGCTTGGCATCGCTCCGGGCGTACCAACGGAAAAAGGTGCCTACGGCGACCCGGAGAATACGGGTGTAGGCTACAACTCTGTCCTCACCGAACTTGGCAACCACGATGTGCCGCAAGGCTGGGTACAGACACCGAAGCACAACGATGAGCAGGGCAGCACTCCGGGGACACCCATCAGCTGGAATGAGCCGAGTACTCCTGACGACCCACAGGCAGGCTATGGCTATATCCCGAATGATACTACTACGGAGGAGACCTTCTTCTTCCACAGCGACCACCTTGGCTCTACTTCTTACATCACCGATGACAAAGGCAACATCACGCAATATGATGCTTACCTGTCCTATGGTGAGTTGCTCGTTGACGAACACTCGTCATCCGATGAGATGCCATACAAGTTCAACGGTAAAGAATTTGATGAGGAGACGGGATTGTACTATTACGGTGCGAGGTATATGAATCCTGTCACAAGTATGTGGTATGGGGTGGATCCGCTGACAGAGGAATATGACGATATCTGCCCATTTGTTTGTTCGCATAATAATCCGATTGGGTTGGTGGATTCTGATGGAGAAGGTGATTATTTTGCTTTGAATGGAAAGCACCTTGCCTCTGATAATATTAATGATAATGCTATTTACGTTAGTTCTGCAACAGGCAATATTGATTTTAAAATTGGAGGAAAGAATATGAAATTCCAACGCCTTATGTATGATAAGGAGGTGTTTGTTGCATTTGCTTCTGTGATAAATCAGGAATCCAGTGGTGATCATTTAGAATCTATGGTATTGGGAAATGTAATAATGAATTTCATTAAGAGTGGCGGAGCAGGTAGAAATAATTCACCAAGGAAATTAAAAACATTGGAGGATGTAACACTGTATAGTAATTCTTTCGTACGTGGTGCTAATGAAAAAGCATACGATAGTTTTAAAGATTTATCTTGGGAAAATAAAAACAGTAAAGGTGCTATAGAAAGTGCCATTAATGCTATAGGATATTATCAAGGGTTGTTTGGCTTTGTGGATTATTCTGAAGGTGCTAATACTTGGGATGGAAAGGATTTAGTTCTCAGCTCATGGAGCAATCCTCATAGATCGTATTATTGGTCAAATGATTCCCGACAATTATTGTGTAAGTATATATTAAATGTTCAGAAATCTGCTAGGAGAAAGACGGCAGCTACCATCAGTATTAATGATTTTTGTTTTGAGAGCAAGTCTAATAAAGCACAAATAAAGGCTTGCCGTATTGTAGGTTATACTTTGTTCACTCATCTTTATGGAGATCGTGGCGAAAGTAAGAAAAAAGGGGCAGTTCGATTTAAATAATAAACAGATGAAGAATATAACAATCATTTTATTTCTCCTATTCTGCATAGATATTCATTCACAAACTTTTTCATTAAGTTGTGATTCTACCCAGAATATGGACGAGAAAAAGCACTTTAGTGATGATATAAACATGATGCGTGATTCATTGCGATTAAAATTTGAAAGCATAAAAAAATTACCAGACACAGTTCAATACGAAGTTAAATGTAAGTATTTTCAAAGGTGGGCTGCAGATACGCTAAGGATTATGGGGCATGAAATTGGTTATTCCGATGATAGTTTAGAATTGACAATCAATGATACTATATGCTTAAAAGTAAGGGATGGTGAGATTCTAGAATCACCCCATAAGAAGATGGGAGAAGACGTTATGGATCTATTATTCACATATAATGAAATTCCCGATGTAGATTTTTGTCTAAAATTTGTAGTTAGTCATGTTTATAGTCCCACAATCACATATAATCTGTATGAAAAAAAAGATTATTTACTTAATTGTCAAACAGTAGATTTGAGATATATTAAGACTTTTATTATAAATGACGTGGGCCATATAACTGAATGTTGGATTAAGGATTTAAGATATAAAACGCATACACACTATGTGTATAAGTATAAAAGAGGAAAATATTTTAAGGACAAGGCAAAGCCATAACTTAATCAAGCCGGAGAACTACAAGGGTGAGCGTATATTCTGCGCCTATACCTACGACGACCTCTACCACGACCTTGTGACAAAGGTCAGCGATGCCTACGGCTACAGTTCCACCACGACCTATGACGGGTTGTGGAACGCCCCTGCCACCACCACCGACCTCAACGGGCAGCGGATGGAATACACTTATGACGCGTTGGGCAGGCAGAGCACCATACGTGCGCCCTACGAGATAGAGAGCGGCCAGCCCTTTACTATCAAGTTCGAGTACTTCCCCAAGGAGCGCAAGGCGCATACCACTCACTACACGCAGGACGGCAACATCGACACCTACACCTTCGCCGACTCCCTCATGCGTGCCGTCCAGACCAAACAGACGGGCGTGGTATGGAACGGCGGCAGCGCGTCCAAGGTGAGCATCGTCAGCGGACGTGCCGTGCTGGATGCCTTCGGCAGGAACATCGCCGTCTACTATCCCACGACGGAGAGCTACGGCAACATCGGTACCTACAACACCGCCACGGGCGACCTGCAGGCTAAGACCGAATACGATACCCACGACCGCACCACCGAGGTAACCCTTGCCGACGGCAGCACAACAAAAAGTGCCTACACCATCGGCTCCCACGACGGCGTTCCGATGCTGGAGACGAAAGTGACGGACGCCCTCGGCAGAACGGCGGTGAGCTATACCGACGGGAAAGGCCGCAATAGAGAAACGGTGCAGCATGCCGGCGGTGAGAACATCACCGTGAGATATGCCTACAGTCCCGTGAACGAGGTGACGACGGTGACGCACCCCAACGGCAGGGAGACGAAATATGAGTACGACCTGTTGGGCCGTAAGTTGATGGTGAGCCACCCCGACGCGGGCGAGACGGACATGACCTACGACGCGGCGGGTAACCTCCTGACCAAGCTCACGGCGCAGCTCAGAAAGAGCATCTCTGACAAGGGCTGCATCACCTACACCTACGACTATGAGCGGCTGAAGGAAGTACTCTATCCCGAGAACCTCTTCAACCGAGTCACCTACACCTACGGACAGCCGGGCGACAAGTATGGCCGTGCCGGACGGCTTGCCCTCGTGGAGGACGCCAGTGGCGGCGAGGCTTACTACTACGGTCGTCAGGGAGAAGTCACCAAGACCGTGCGCACCGTCATGGCAAGCGTGGCGGACATCCGCACCTACGTCTATGGAGCTACCTATGACTCTTGGAACCGTGTGCGCACGATGACCTACCCCGACGGTGAGGTGGTCACCTACCACTACAACGCCGCCGGACAGGTGGAGAGCCTGACAAGCAGCAAGCAGGGCAAGGAGAGTAGCATCGTGGCACAGATAGGCTACGACAAGGACGGGCATACCGTCTATCAGAAGCTCGGCAATGGCACCGAGACTACCTACACTTACGACAAGCAGCGTGAGCGGTTGCAGGACATGACACTTACAGGCAGCGGCAGCACGCTGATGCAGAACAAGTACCGCTATGATGCCGTGGACAACATCCTCGGTATCACCAACGCAGCCAACCCACAAGGTCTGACAAAGCTCAACAAGGCGAAGTTGGGAGGGGCAAGTACGCACACCTACCAGTATGACGAGCTGAACCGCCTGATTCATGCCACGGGCAAGGCGAAGAACGCGACCTATGACATGGCAATGACCTTCGGACGGATGAGCGAGCCGCTCACGAAGATACAAAAGGTAGACTCCACGACCACGGCAAAGAGCTATAACTTTGCCTACAAGTATGAGGATGATAGCCATCCCACCGCTCCCACACAGATAGGTCATGACCATTACACGTATGATGCCAACGGCAACCCAATACTCGTAACAAATGACAGTACAAATACTTCAAGTGAGATGTACTGGGACGAGGACAACCGCCTGATGGTACTCTCGGACAACGGCAAGACGAGCCGCTACACCTATAACGCAGGTGGCGAGCGCATCATGAAGAGCTACGGCACGATGGAGGGCGTGTATATCAACGGCGCACCACAAGGAATCACCTTCCACGAAACGGACAATTTTACCTTGTATCCTGCTCCTATAATAAGCATCAACAAGAACCGCTTCACCAAACATTACTTCATCGGTAGTCAGCGCATAGCATCAAGAATCGGCACAGGCACATTCAACAATGTCTATGGAGTAAACGGCAGCTACGTCACCGCCGGTCAGCAGGACTATGCCGAGCGCATGAACCAGATTCAGTCGCAGAAAGAAGCATACTACAAACAATTAGGCGTAGCTCCCGGTGTGCCCACCGAGAAGGGAGCTTACGGCGACCCGGAGAATACGGGCGTAGGCTACAACTCTGTCCTCACTGAGCTGGGCAACCACGACGTGCCGCAAGGCTGGGTACAGACACCAAAGCATAACACGACAGAGGGCAGCACACCGGGGACACCCATCAGTTGGAATGAGCCGAGCACCCCCGATAACCCACAGGCCGGTTATGGCTATATTCCGAATGATACGACAACGGAGGAGACCTTCTTCTTCCATAGTGACCATTTGGGTTCAACCTCTTACATCACGGACGACAAGGGAAACATCACTCAATATGATGCTTACCTTCCCTATGGTGAATTGCTCGTTGACGAACACTCGTCATCCGATGAGATGCCATACAAGTTCAACGGTAAAGAATTTGATGAGGAGACTGGCCTGTACTATTATGGCGCAAGATACATGAACCCAGTAACGAGTTTGTGGTATGGGGTAGACCCGTTGGCAGAGAAATATGCCACTACGGGAGGTTATGTGTATACACTGGACAATCCGGTTAAATTCGTAGATCCGAATGGAGAATCTTCTGGACTTTGGGATTGGTTATTTGGACCAAAGCCATGGATAAAGCGTGGACCATTGATAAAGTATGCTGGTAATGGCGTGTTTGTACTTAATATTAATAATTTTAGTAAGGGATTTCAAAATTATTTTCACCGGGCAAATAATGATAGCCATAATTGGGGATATAATGAGGTTGGTATAAATACAACAGTAGCATATATGTCTAATTCAGATTATGCTGCGCACATGAATGGTTCCATCCCATCCCCCCAATATCTTCACAACAAGAATAAACCAGTAGGCTTTAATGATGGGGATGGCAGTATCAAATCTAAGGCGGTAAAAGCAAAATCCACAGGATTGCCAGATAGAAGAGTCAAACAACACCCTGCGATTGGAACTATGTCTCCTAAGGCAGTCGGTGCTGCGCGTGGTATGCTGATTCTTGATGTTGCTGTAACAGCATGGGATACTTATCAAACTTATGCAAATTATTATGATGATGCTAATTTTGAATATCAGACTTCTTTATTACTTCATGCAAGCAAAGTCGTAACAAACAGTATAAGTTTATTCCCTACAAAATATAAAAATGATTCAAATTTCATAGGAGGAGTAATAGATTATGTTTTTGAAGGAAAGAACATTTTAGGGAATAGTGATGTTACCAAATATGGGAATGAAATTTTAAAATTAATAGGAAGATATGATTCGAAACAAAATAAACCGATTCCACTTGTTCGTTACTGAAAAAATATGGATAGCACTACTTTGTATTTGCACATTGTTTATACTTGTATGCTTATGGCCTAATAAATTAAATAGATCATTGCAGGGCTACAGCTTTATGGTGTTAGATAGCCTTAGGATTGATAGAGTAGACAATATATACTTTATAGACGGGAATCTTAAATTTGGTGGTCACTCAGTCTTGTTGCCTCCTATTATTACTAATAAGAAATACTTACAAACAGAGGTATCTTATAAAAGATTACTGGAGCTTGAAGAAGAAGGAAAAGGAGAATGGAAAGTCATTAGCACAAATCCTGATTCTATATCTATTGAATCAACATCTAATCCACTTAATGGAAAATATGCTGTTAAAATATTAGATAAGGCAAATGAGATAGGATTGAGATATATCATACTTGACAATGATTCGACACATCTTGTCTTACGGAAACGTATTCGTTAATAATGTAATTACTATTTGGACTGTCGGACAATGGCAAGACCTCAAGATATACTTATAACGCAGGTGGCGAGCGCATTATGAAGAGCTACGGCACGATGGAGGGTGTGTATATCAACGGCGCACCGCAGGGCATCACCTTCCACGAGACGGATAACTTCACGCTCTATCCTGCAAGCATTTTGACGGTGAACAAGAACCGCTTCACCAAACATTACTTCATTGGCTCACAGAGAGTGGCAAGCCGTATCGGCACAGGCACGTTCAACAATGTCTATGGCGTGAACGGCAGTTACGTTACCGCCGGTCAGCAGGACTATGCCGAGCGCATGAACCAGATTCAGTCGCAGAAAGAAGCATACTACAAACAATTAGGCGTAGCTCCCGGTGTGCCCACCGAGAAGGGAGCTTACGGCGACCCGGAGAATACGGGCGTAGGCTACAACTCTGTCCTCACTGAGCTGGGCAACCACGACGTGCCGCAAGGCTGGGTACAGACACCGAAGCACAACGATGAGCAGGGCAGCACTCCGGGGACACCCATCAGCTGGAATGAGCCGAGTACTCCTGACGACCTACAGGCAGGCTATGGCTATATCCCGAATGACACTACAACGGAGGAGACTTTCTTCTTCCATAGTGACCATTTGGGTTCGACCTCTTACATCACGGACGGCAAGGGCAACATCACGCAATATGACGCTTACCTTCCATACGGTGAATTGATAGTGGACGAACACTCTTCATCCGAGGATATGCCGTATAAGTTTAATGGTAAGGAGTTTGACGAGGAAACTGGCTTGTACTACTATGGCGCAAGGTATATGGATCCTGTCAAGAGTCTGTGGTATGGAGCTGATCCGCTGGCAGAGAAGTATGTAAATATTTCACCTTATCTGTATTGTCATGCAAATCCTATAGTGCTAATGGATCCGACGGGCATGGCTGATAAAGATGGCGCATGTGAAATTGTAAATAAGTTTCTTGCAAATAGGAATACTACAAGTGTATTTAAGAATATTCCTAAGTCGGTCTTTGTAAAGGATTTATTAAAACAAATAAATGATCCTAGCTCAATTAGGCAGGGAAACAATGGAACTTGTGGGGCTGCAGTACTTTGTAAATATATGGCAGAAACAGACCCCGTTTTATATGCTCAAACTGCAATTGGGTTATATACTATGGGTACTTATACTCCCAAAGGTGGACACATGACTTTGTCGGTTACAGAAGAAATGGAGAAAGGTACACTGGGAGATTTAAGCTCTCCTAATCGTGGGGGTGGTATTTCTTCAGTAGATGCCATAATGCAAGGTGCAATTATAAACACAAACAATTATATTGAGAGTATTAATACTTTTAAAGGTGAATCAGGCTTGAATTCATTTATGTATCCTGGATTTATAAAGCGTTTTGTAAGTGGATTTATGGGGCGGGATGAAGGCATGATGAATAATTGGCCAACGAATAATGAAATCTCTGAAATTGATTTTAAGAAGAATTTTGTTATTGCAACCACATATTATAATGTGGAGAAAGGAAGAATCGAGTCATCTTGGGGCAAGTTCAACATAGAAGTGCAATCGGTTGACAGGTGTAACCTCAATAATCTATACCTGAAAACACCGAGGGACCAGGGGACGAGACCCCCCATAAACGACTAAAACAGTGCTATTATAAAAAATAATCCTATAATTTTCTTCATCTTGGTAAAATAAATAGTTGATGCATTCCATTCATATGATTTCCAGATGTTTTGTGATGGAAGGATGAGCCCCATGACCAATATCCGATTAAGCCACTCTTATTAATACTAGTTATATTTATATAATGATTAGTTTTCCAGATATTTTTTACCTCTCGCAAAGCCGCAAAGATCGCTAAAGTTCCGCATTCCGAAGGAATCTTTGCGTCCTTCGCGCCTTTGCGAGATTGGGTCGGTTGTGCTCGTAGGGACGGGGTTTATCCCCGTCCTAACCCTCTTGTGTGTAAATAATCTCACACGGATTTCACGGATTCCACAGATTAATAAATCCGTGAAATCTGTGAGAAATAAAAGCCTACCGTGAGCACTATTCTCTAATTCTAAAATCCTTGATAATCCCCTTGCTATGGAAGAAACCCGTGAACAACAGCAGATGTACAGCATGTTCCGCTCGTGCATCTATCTGATACTGATTATAGAGATTGTGATGAACCTTCCCATCACCTCCGACAACCGCATGGTCACCTTTGTCCTTGAGCTCTTTCACCGCTTCAAGGTCTTCGACTCCGTGGCTGTCTGCAAGGTGATGGAACTCATCTGTATCACCGTTACCTGCATCGGGACGAGAGCACGCAAGAGCCTGAAATGGAATCTCAAGACGATGGTGCTCTATCCCGTCCTTGCCGGAGCATCCATGATCGTCATGTGCTTCATCTTCTATGATATGCCACTCAACGGCTTCTTTGCCGGTTATCCCCTCAACCGCTGTCTCTATGTCCTCTGTTCCGTCACCGGCACGATGCTTATCCACCAGGGCTTCGATGCCATTGCCAAATATTTGGGTATGAAGATTGGCGACGACAAATGGAATTTCGAGAACGAGAGCTTTGAGCAGAGCCGGAACAAGGAAGAGAACGAGTACAGTGTCAATATCCCTATGGTCTACTACTATAAGAAGCGCCTGAACCACGGCTGGATCAACATCATCAATCCCTTCCGTGCCACCATCGTCTTGGGAACGCCCGGCTCCGGTAAGTCCTTCGGCATCATCGACCCGTTCATCCGCCAGCACAGTGCCAAGGGCTTTGCCATGATGGTCTATGACTATAAGTTCCCGGCTTTGGCAAGGAACCTCTTCTATCAGTACTGCAAGAACCGCAAGCAGGGCAAGCTGCCCCCGAACTGCGGTTTCCGCATCGTCAACTTCACCGATGTGGAATACTCCAATCGTGTGAACCCCATCCAGCGGAAGTACATTCCCGACTTGGCGGCAGCCTCCGAGACGGCAGCCACACTGCTTGCCTCTCTGAACAAGGGCGGTGGTGAAAAGAAAGGCGGAAGCGAGGCTTTCTTCCAGAACTCCGCGGAGAACTTCCTTGCAGCCATCATCTACTTCTTTGTCAACTTCCACCCCACCGGCTATAAGAACGGTAAGAAACTCACACGCTATGTACTGTGGAATAACCGGAAGCTCCGTCTTGTCATACGCAGTTGGAGAGACTATAAGGCTTTGGATGAGCATGGCAACGTGGTTTTGGACTTCATCGACCGCAACAGCAACAATGTCTCCACCGACAGTGACGATATGTTTGTCGACTTGAACGGCTTCACCTATCTCAATGGTAATAAGCAGGAGATACGCATCGATCGCTGCTGGTACGAGGACGAGAACGGCAACGAGGTGGAGCCCGACACCATCACGGGCGAGTACTCCGATATGCCCCATGTGCTCAGCTTCTTGGGTCGCAGCTACAGCGAGGTTTTTGACATTCTCATGCAGGATTCGAAAATCATGTCCCTCATGGCACCGTTCCAAAGTGCCTACAAGAACAAGGCCAACGACCAGCTGGAAGGTATGGTGGGAACGCTCCGTGTCAATGCCGCCCGTCTTGTTTCCCCTGAGGCTTACTGGGTGTTCACCGGCGACGACTTCGACCTTAAAATCTCCGACAAGTCCAACCCCAGCTACCTTGTCATCGCCAACGACCCGGAGAAGGAGCAGGTCATCGGCTCGCTCAACGCCCTCATCCTCAACCGACTCGTAACACGTATCAACAGCAAGGGCAACCTGCCCGTAAGCATCATCGTCGACGAGCTGCCCACACTCTACTTCCACAAAATAGACCGTCTCATCGGTACTGCGCGAAGTAACAAAGTGGCCGTCACCCTCGGTTTTCAGGAACTTCCCCAGTTGGAGGCTGACTATGGCAAGAACGGCATGCAGAAGATCATCACCACCTGCGGCAACATCTTCATGGGTGCTGCCCGCAACAAGGAAACTTTGGAGTGGGCACAGAACGACGTCTTCGGCAAAGCAAAGCAGACGAGCAAGTCAATCACCATCAACGACTCAAAGGTCAGCACCTCCATCAGTGAGAAGATGGACAACCTCGTCCCGGCCGCCAAAATCGCAGACATGGCCACCGGCTGGCTTGCCGGACAGGCTGCCCGTGACTTCACGCCCACAGAGCGCAGCTCCTTCAGTGGCATCAACCTTGAGGAAAGCCCTGAGTTCAGGACCACGAAGTATTTTTGCAAAACCGATTTCGACATGGGCAAGATACGCCGAGAGGAGTCCCGCTACATTGACCTCCCCAAGATTTATGCCTTCAAAAGCCAGCGTGACAAGGAAATCATGCTCAACAGAAATTTCAAAAAGGTAAACGACGAGATTGAAAGCATGATAACTGATCTGTTAGGCAAATCAGAAGAAAGAAAGTAAATCAACGATAAACCAACCTACAACAGTATGAAAAGAATTGAACTTGACGGAGTTTGCTCAACGTTAACTCTCATCAGAGAGTTGGGGTTGCGTCCGAGCCTTGAGAGAAGAGTAAAGAAAGATGTCAATCACAATGACATCAGTAACGTTCTCGAATTATGTATGAAGAATGAGGAAGAACTTCTTGGACTTCCCTCATTCAGTACCATGGTGATTTCAAGCCTTGGTGATGCCCTTGCAGAGTATGGGTTGTACTTTGGTATGAGCGAAGCTGAACTTGACGAGTACGCGGACAGGGAATACTTCAAGACACATGGTATGAAGCCCTTCATCGGAACCAAGTTCATTGGGTAGGTGGTATTGCCAAAGAATGTGCAGCCATCAACTGCAAAGTCGGATGCCTCAGATTCATGCGACATGACCATCCCAAGTCGCCCGTTGATTGAAGCAAAGGAAGACACCTTCATTAAGGCGACCTACTTTGTGACAAGCTTTATGGGTGCCATGACGGGTTGTGTGCTGATAGAACTGGCTAAATTGCTCTTTGCATTGATCAGCGACATTTTCTAAGCAACTCCAAAGACAACCTGCATGTCATAGCAGGTTGTCTTTGGTAATCGTGGGGGTTACATTAAAGTCCTTCAAATTCCATCCATCCTGAAATCCCCTATGGACTGTCTAATTAGTCAAAGAGTTGGGGATACTTTTCGAGGAGTTTATCCATCTGTAGAGAGAGTGAATGACTTGGTTCCAACAAAAAGAAATATTGTCAGCAAAATGTAAATATTTTAAGCATTGCTGACAACAATGGCACGATTTGTCATCTTTGGCCTTTGGGCACATATATTGCATTTATGGTTAGTGAAGCTCGGAGGTCGATCGAGGGCAACGAAAGGAACCTGAGAACGATGGAAGAGCTGAGGATAAATAAGGAATTAATTGATAATTAGGAGGTTTTGACTTATGATGTATCCAGTTTTAAGTGACATGAACAATTGGCTTGACAATGATTTCGATGACATGTTGAACACGAGTTGGATGCCGCGCATGAATGTCACAGCACCTGCTATCAATGTCAAGGAAAACGACAAGGCTTATGAAGTTGAGCTTGCAGCCCCTGGCACCACCAAGGATGACTTCAAGGTGAACGTTGACAAGGACGGTTGCCTGCTCCATCAAGATGGAGCACAAGAACGAAAAGAAAGACGAGAACAAGAAGGAGCACTATCTGCGCCGCGAGTTCTCATACAGCAATTACGAGCAGGCTCTGACGCTGTCTGACGACGTGGAGAAAGACAAGATTGAGGCTAAGGTAAATAACGGTGTGCTTCATATCACGCTTCCTCGTACGGGCAAGGCAGAGAAAGAGACAAAGAAGATAGAGGTCGCTTAACCGGCTTTCGGTTCTGCTCTGAAACACGGGGACTGCTCTTTGGAGCGGTTCCTTTTTTATTTGTGAAGTAACATAAGCAAAATCATACTGCGTCAGGCCGGTATCATCTATGCAAAATATGGATGGTGCCGGCTTTTTCTGTTTATTTATCTGTATTCTCACCAAAACTTCGTATTTTTGTATTCAGTTATGAAGTTGCGCGCAGTCATAGAGCGGATTACGTATCAGAATGGGGAGAACGGCTATTCGATACTGAAGGCACGGGTGAAGGGATATGATGACCTCGTCACCCTGGTTGGCAACATGCTCGACGTGACCGTGGGCACTGTACTCGTTGCCGAAGGTCAATGGAAGGTCAACCGGCAGTATGGCAGTCAGTTTGTTGTGGAGAGCTACGAGGAAGCTATGCCCGCCACCCTCTTCGGATTGGAGAAGTACTTTGGCAGCGGACTTGTCAAGGGCATCGGTCCGAAGTTCTCCAAGCTCATTGTCGCCAAATTCGGCATGGATACTTTCGATATCATCGAGAAGGACAGCCAACAACTCGGCGAGGTGGACGGTATCGGCCCCAAGCGCATCAAGAAAATCCACGACTCTTGGATGAAACAGCTCGACATCAAGGATGTGATGGTCTTTCTCCAAGGAAACGGTGTCAGCACCGCCTATGCCGCCAAGATTTACAAGACCTACGGAAAGGAGAGTATCGACAAGGTGAAGGCCAACCCCTACTGCCTTGCCGACGACATCTGGGGCATCGGCTTCAAGACCGCCGACTCCATCGCAGAGAAGATGGGCTATGGGAAGAACGACGAGCGGCGTTGCCGCAGCGGTATTCTCTACACCCTCAACCAACTTGCCAACGAGGGTCACGTCTATGCCAACCGTGATCAGCTCGTGGATGCCGGTGTAAAACTGTTGGAAGCCGAGAAGACTGCTATCGAGTCCGCGCTTGACAAGATGATAGCGGATGAGGATCTGAAGATAGAGGACGAGGCGATCTACCTTCCGCCATTCTATTTCAGTGAGGTGGGCACTGCCAACAAACTCAAGACACTCCTGACCACCCGCCAGCAGAACATGTTCGAGAAAGAGCCCGACATCGCCGCTATCAGCAAGAAGACCGGCATCACCTACGATGACCTTCAGGCGGAAGCCATCCGCACCGCTGTCCACAACAAGGTCATGGTGCTCACGGGCGGACCAGGTACAGGTAAGACCACCACCGAGGACGGCATCATTGCCGCTTTCAAAGAGATGGGACTCCACATCCTCCTTGCCGCACCTACCGGACGTGCCGCCAAGCGCATGACCGAGGCCACGGGCATGGAAGCCAAGACCATCCACCGGCTGTTGGAGTTCAATCCTGCCGAGGGCTATAAACGCAACGACGAGAACCCGTTGGAGGGTGACGCACTCATCATCGACGAGTGCTCGATGATCGACATCGTGCTGATGAACTACCTCTTGAAAGCCGTTCCGTCAGATATGCGCCTGCTGCTTGTCGGCGACGTGGACCAGCTACCGAGTGTCGGTGCGGGCAACGTGCTTCGTGACATCATCGACTCAGGCGTCGTCCCCGTTGTCCGTCTCACCCGTATCTTCCGTCAGGCACAGACCAGTCGTATCATCATGAACGCCCACGCCATCAACGAGGGACGGATGCCCGACATCCGCAACGGCAAGCAGTCCGACTTCTTTTTCATGGCGTGCGAGGAGCCCGAGCAGATAGCCTCGACCATCGTCGACCTGATCAGCCACCGTCTGCCGAAAGCCTACAACGTACCACGGAGCAGCATACAAGTGCTCACGCCCATGCAGCGCAGTGCCATAGGTGCCAACAGTCTGAACATGTCCATCCAACAGCGTGTCAACCCCACCGGCAATGGCCTCACCCGTGCCGGATTCGTGTTCCGCAAAGGCGACCGCGTGCTGCAGCTCAAGAACGACTACACCAAGGAAGTGTTCAACGGCGACATCGGACTCATCACCGCTGTCAACATGGAGGATCGTACACTGACTGTCAGCTTCGACGGCAAGTCTGTGGAATACGAGTCTTCGGAACTCGACGAGCTCAGTCTCGCCTATGCCACGACCATCCACAAGAGCCAGGGCAGCGAATATCCCATCGTCGTCATCCCCCTTCACTTCACCAACTACGTCATGCTCCAGCGCAACCTCATCTACACCGCCGTCACCCGTGCCAAGAAAGTCTGCATTGTCATCGGTCAGAAGCGTGCCCTATGGTATGCCGTCAGCCACGTCACCGTCACTGAGCGCAATACGAAGCTCAAAGAACGGCTGCAAGGCAAAACCGTCCCCATGACCTACACCCATCATGACGAAGAGACACAGACGGATATGGCAGCAGAAGACCACCCACACAACAAATAGCCCATGAACTACGAAGACATCTGGCAGATACAGGACGAGATAACGGCAGCGGTCAACTCCCTTGGCTTTTCCCTATGGGACTTGCACTACGACCGTCCGTCTTTCTCCTTTCACTTGGAGTTGAATGAGCACGTTCCCGACGACTCCCTGTCATCCTTTTGCTCACAGATGCCTTTGTCAACAGACTATGATGGCGAGGGCGACCATGGTTCAGTGTTCACGTTGTACCCATAAAAAACGAAGGCTATGAGGATAAAGAATATCGACCATTTCGTAATCACTACACAGAATTTGCAGACGTGTCTCGATTTCTATGTTGGAATATAGGCATGGAACACCGGGAAAGTAAAGGCCAACACAACCTATACTTTCCCGGTGGCAAAATATCTATCCATACCTGTAAAGGTGAATTTCAGCCAGCTGCACTAAATCCAGCTTATGGCTCGCAGGACTTCTGCCTGATAGTAGAGGATGACCTGCAAACCGTCAAACGAGAATTAGAGACCAAAGGTATCACACCTCTGACGGATATTGTTGAGCGTCATGGAGCACACGGAGCCATGATGAACCTCTATGTCAGAGACCCCGACGGAAATCTTGTGGAACAGAGCAACTATCGTTAGAATGTACAATGCTGCTTAGTTTCTGAACATATCTATTCTCCCCACAAATCCGCAGACTTGACATTCGCATGTGCCGTCATCATAGACTACAACCTCCGGGCATCCACATTCGGGACAAAGTAAACCATCCATAATCGTAGCTATTATTTGAACATTGCTTTGGTGATGTCGTTAATCTTAGGGCGTGTGAAGATACGCAGTATCGTAGAGTTGGGCAGATAAGTCTTTTAGACTTTCCTGCCCAACAACATAGTAAATCAGTGCAGCATTTTGCTGTAGGTCTTATTATTCAGAGTAAACACAAGCTCAAAGTTGTCTCCCGTTATATCTCTGAAACGATTGCTTAATGTACCTAATATCCGCACCACAATAGTCTCTAATATCTTATAACGTCCTGAGCAACAAAAAGTTGCTCAGGATTTGGCCATGTCAAAAAAATCACTTAACTTAGTGGTGCAAAAACAAATTAGCAATTCATTAACACGGCATGGCAAAAATACAAATCCTCAAATCCGCAACTGTTGCGATAAAATGCCAGTTTGGCTCATAACCATCATTTTGTTGTCTCTGGCTGTCATGATGGTGTCGTATTTTTCGTGACAGAGCATTTCATCCCCTTACCCCACAAAGCGACTTGAGGCAATACGCCGTTGAACACCGACAAGCAATAAGGATTACCCAAAGTCTGTATTGAACATGTTTCTATGGCATGATTGTCTGTGTACATATTCAGCACCGACTACCTCGACGTTCTAATCCACTTGGCCGGGACAGAGATAAACTTGAAAACGAAGGCCTTGATACGGCTTGTTGTCTTGAGTCCGAACTTCTTCACTTGCAGTCTCTCCATGATGAATTTATAGAAGTTGCGTATGAGTGCCGTGAGCAGAAGGAAGACCGTGTTTTCTGCCATGAAGGATTTTGGCAGTCTGTTCCATCCGAATCCGCCCGCCATGTCATCGAAGATACGCTCCTTTCCTCCGCGAAGGTTATAGAATTCGACAATCTCTCTCACGGAAGACCCGTAGTCGTTTGTCATGATGCAGCGGTAGGTGTATTCACCCTCCCACAGGTCAAGCTCACCGTCCGTGCGCTTCTGCCTTTGAATGACAAGACGGCACGCCTTTCCTTTCCATTTCTCAACAAGAATGGAATTCAGCTCAAACACCGTGCCGTTGATCTCCTCCGTCTTCCACCCTCTGAGCGCAAGGATGTCCTCATAGAGCGAGCTGCAGCGGTTGGCACGGATGTAGAAAGACTTGCAATGCTTCTCAACCTGCTCCACTATTTCTTCAGAGCAAGACCCACAGTCTGCCCTGAAGCGGTTGACTGCAATATTGTTGCGCTCAAGCCTCTCAAAGATTCTCCTCAGCGTATCCTGCTGGTGGAAACGCGCATTGGTGTTTCCGTCGCTGTTCTCTATGCCGACAATCATGTCCCCTATAACGGCAACGCCCGGGCGGTATCCGAGAAACTTCTTGTATGTAGGCTTGGCGTCATACTTCTCCGTCTCAAGGAACTGGTGGTCGAAGTCAACGTCATACTCCCCGCCCGCTTTCAGTTGCCCCGTGGCCAGCAGACAATTCAGAAGTAATGTGTTGAGCGTGTCTGCCGTATTGAAGTCATAGACCTTGCCAGTGTCTGAGGTATACGAGATGTTATCCCGGGTCAGTTCCTTTATGGCTCTGAGGATGGTGTCGGCACTGCAAGTGCGGAGTGTCGGATGAAGCGAGAGGTGTTTCATCAGATGAGTGGTGACGTCCTCTATGCATGAACCGCCACAGAAGTAGACGCTCATGAGCGAACGGATGATCTCGCTGTACTGATAGCCATAGAACTTGCATCTTAACCCCAGTGTGGAATCAATCACCGATGAGAGGCCGGAGTCAAATTGCTCCATGACTGGAAAAATACCGCCGAAAGGAGTGAGATTCTCAAATTTAATTTGTATTTTTGTCATGTCCGTTGCGTTTTTCACTGTCTTTGGATTTGCAACACTAAGATAAGTGAAAAAAATGACATGACAAAATCCTGAGCAACTTTTTGTTGCTCAGGAGCTTATAAAACATAATATTTAACTAAGTTGCGGAATTAAGGAAGAATAATAAATGCTTATAGCAATTATCAACAGCTAAATGTATTTTATAAGAAAAAAGATTCTTGATTTATATCATTTCTAAAAATAATTTGCTTTTTTTGCATATTAAAAAGAACCCTGTATTTATGGCTTAATCCCATAATATAACGTGAGTTCGATGAATTTAGAACAGAGTAAGCTGACGGTCAATGGAACGTTCAACGGCAATGGAGGGCTTCTTTGGGGAAAAGCAATATGCAGCCAAGGCTGCCAGTGTATTGACCACGAAGTTCTCGACGCTTCTGTGCCTCGAATGCTCCACCTGAGCAATGTTCTTCAACTCATCATTGACGGTTTCGATGATGGCTCTCTTTCTAAGCAGGAGCTTGTCGGAAACGCTCATCAAGGCTCCCTTCATGTTGTTCTTCAGTTTGGTTATCAGTTGTATCCCGTCCACAAAGAGACGCTGAAACAAATCCTTGCCGATATATCCTTTGTCACCGACAAGTTTGCCATAGAGAACTTCCACGAATGCCTTGTAGTCCAGTGGCTTCCTGTCGTCAACATCACCTGGTGTAATCATGAAGTTCAACAACTCACCTTTCTCATTACAAATCAGATGAAGTTTGAAGCCGAAGAACCATCCCATGGAGCATTTGCCTCTTTGGGCTATTCCCTTGAAAGTCTTGTGTATGTGTATACGTTGGTTACGGCATACCCAAAGCGGTGTGCTGTCTACAAAACTGATTCCCGTGCACTTACCCAAAAGAACCTTCTTGATAAATATGGCCAGAGGTATGGCCACATCATGCTCAAGTTCGACAAAGCGGTTATAGGAGACTGTCTTTGGGAACAAATGCCTCAGGTGCTTACATACATACTGCAAGTAAAAATGCTTCAAGCAGCGATAGCCCGAACCATGGAACAGAATCATGATAACCATTACCTCAGACTTCGACAATGTCGAATTCCGGTGATATTTGCGCTTATTCTGGGGCCGTATCGTGTATTTTTTCATCTGCGCATCAAAAACTTTGCAGAAATCATCTGCCATACAATAAATTTCAGTAATTTTGTCCTCGGTGATCATAGCGATTTTTGTCTGTATTTCTTTGTATTTCAACACTATAAAGTTACAACAAATTTCGCTAATCACCAAATTTATAAGCACTTATAATTCATCGAACTCACGTTAATATACAAAAAATAGTTTCAAGTATGAGTATAGGACGTTGGATTTTAAAAACCTTTGAAAAGACCGATGTGAATGAAATCATGTCGGAATTGGGCGCATAAGATATTTCCAGTGGGTATAAATTGACGAAAAGAACCTATCTTTGTGTTGCTGGCACTGCTTTTTATTGTTACCTTTGCATCATGAAACAGCAGAACGACGTATTAATTACATTGGCAAGTTTCCTTTTGCCTCCAGGTGTACTCGATTACTTTGACGTAGCAGACGTTAAAGAGACATTGGATAATGAAGACAAGGTCTTCAAGAAGCAGTTGCATGTTTATCTTAAAGAACGGGATAACCGGACTCCGGACATGAGCGATGCTACAAGCAACGGCTACACAGCCGAGATGCAACTGCTGGACTTCCCGGTCCGCACTCATCGTATGGTACTTCATGTGCAGCGTCGTCGTTGGTTAAAGCCTGATGGTACGACTTTCATAGTAGATCTGACAGACAGGTATGAGCTGGCTCATTCCGGTACGCGATATTCTAAGGATTTCGCGCTTTTTTTAAAGAGAACGCTTAGATAACGAGACTATAACATCCAGAGCATTAGGATGGACCTATGGCATTAATGGCGATACTCTTGAGAAGAACTACAAGAACATCCTGAGCGACTACAGAAGCTGGAATCAGAAGGACCATGCAGAGGAATGGGTGCTCAAAGAGGAAAATCCGGGTCACCGTCTTGGTATTGACGAAACCAGCATCGGCAATGATGTCTACACTATCCTTCATAACAAGGCGGCTCATGGCAAGAAGGGCGCTGTCGTTGCAATGGTCAAAGGCACTAAGCCTGATGACGTAGCAAAGATTATCAACCAGATACCTCTGGAGGAAAGAGTGAAAGTAACTAGCATTACTATGGACTTGTCGGACAGTATGCGCTCTATTGCTGGTTTGTGGTTTCCCTAAGGCTCGTGTTACACGTGATTGTTTCCATGTGATAAAGAACTGCGGAGGAGCCATAGATGAGATACGCCTGCGCCTGAAACGGGAGGCTGTTAAGAGGTTGAGGAAACTGTTGACAGGATTCAAGCAGAAACTTGAGCGACTCGATAAGCAGCGTAAGGCATACAAGGCCAGAATGAAGAGAAAGTACGGAAAGAAGTGGCATAAGAGCAACCGTGGACGTAAACCTATGCGTAAGAACAGCCGTTTCACGCCGCCGAGACTTGCTAATGGTGAGACGCTTATAGAAGCATTGACTAAATGTAGTAAGCAGCTGCTGAAGAGTCGTGAGAAGTGGTCTCTGTATCAGGAGGCAAGAGCTAAAATTTTGTTTAAGCTCTATCCGAAACTTGAAGAAGCATATAACCTTATCAACAAGCTGCGCTCTATCTTCAGAAGCACTACTCTTACAAAGGAGACAGCCAAGGTTAAGTTCGAGGAATGGTACAAAGAAGTAAATGCATGCACTCTTAGGGAAATCAAGGCTGTCCGAGACACGGTCAAGTTCTATGAAGATGAGATACTCAACTACTTTATCGACAGGGATACAAATGCTTCTGCAGAGTCTCTAAACTCAAAGATCAAGTGCTTCAGATCAGAGCTTAAGGGAGTAAACGATGTTCCTTTCTTCGTGTATAGGGTTGTGACTGTACTGGGATAAAACAATCATCAACCCACTGGAAATATCAGATGACCCTTTTTTATTCAAACAATTTGTAAAACTTTAAAACAGAAAACAATGGCACAAGAAGACGATTTGAGAGCATTGGGAAAAATCATGGATTTTCTCCGTGCTGTGAGTATTATACTTGCTATAATGAATGTATATTGGTATTGCTATGAGGCAATGCACATATGGGGAGTGACAATCGGGGTGGTTGACAGAATCCTGATCAACTTCAACCGTACAGGTGGTTTGTTTCATTCCATTCTCTATACCAAGCTGTTTTCGCTTCTGCTCCTGGCACTCTCATGTCTGGGAACCAAGGGCGTGAAAGCGGAAAAGATGAGTTGGAACAGGATTTGGACGGTTATTGCTGTTGGCTTCTTCTTGTTCTTCCTCAACTGGTGGATATTATTGTTGCCTATATCTAATTTGGGCAATGCCACGCTGTACATATTTACAATGACAGCGGGTTATATCTGCCTGTTGATGGGCGGACTCTGGATGAGCAGACTCTTGAAACACAACCTCATGGAGGATGTCTTCAATAATGAGAACGAGAGTTTCATGCAGGAGACCCAACTCATGGAGAACGAGTATTCCGTCAATCTGCCAACACGCTTCTACTACAAGAAGAAATGGCAGAGAGGATGGATTAACGTGGTCAATCCGTTCCGAGCGACCATCGTGTTAGGTACACCGGGTAGTGGCAAGTCTTTTGCTGTAGTGAACAACTACATCAAACAGCAGGTAGAGAAGGGGTATTCAATGTATATCTATGATTTCAAGTTTCCCGACCTTTCTACGATTGCCTACAACCACATGATGAACCATCAGAATGGATATAAGGTCAAGCCCCAGTTCTATGTCATCAACTTTGATGATCCTCGCAGAAGTCATCGCTGCAATCCCATTCACCCGGATTTCATGAGTGACATTTCCGATGCTTATGAGAGTGCATACACCATCATGCTCAACCTCAACAAGACGTGGGTTCAGAAACAGGGCGACTTCTTCGTGGAGAGTCCGATTATCCTCTTTGCTGCTATCATCTGGTATTTGCGCATTTACAAGAACGGAAAGTATTGCACCTTTCCCCATGCCATCGAATTGCTTAACCGCAGATACGAGGATGTCTTTCCGATACTAACGAGTTATCCCGAATTGGAAAACTATCTTTCTCCATTCATGGACGCCTGGCAAGGTGGGGCAATGGAGCAGTTGGCAGGTCAGATTGCAAGCGCAAAGATTCCTTTGTCTCGAATGATCTCACCACAACTCTACTGGGTGATGTCCGCAAGCGAGTTTACACTCGACATCAACAATCCCGAAGAACCGAAGATTCTATGTGTCGGCAACAACCCCGACCGTCAGAATATTTATGGTGCTGCACTCGGCTTGTACAACAGCCGCATCGTGAAACTCATCAACAAGAAGGGACAACTCAAATCATCCGTTATCATTGACGAGTTGCCAACCATCTATTTCAAAGGCTTGGATAACCTGATTGCCACGGCACGAAGCAACAAAGTTGCCGTCTGCCTGGGCTTTCAGGACTTCTCGCAGTTGGTGCGCGATTATGGAGATAAGGAGGCTAAGGTGGTTATCAATACCGTTGGTAATATCTTCAGCGGACAGGTCGTTGGCGAGACCGCCAAGACTTTATCCGAGCGTTTTGGAAAAGTGCTCCAAAAGCTCCAGTCTATTTCCATCAATCGTCAGGATGTCTCTACATCCATCAATACCCAGATGGACAGTCTCATCCCGCCGAGCAAGATTAGCGGACTCACCCAAGGTATGTTTGTAGGCTCCGTTTCCGACAACTTCACCGAGCGCATAGAGCAAAAGATCTTCCATGCCGAGATTGTCGTGGATACCGACAAGGTAAAGCGAGAGGAAAGCCATTATCAGCCTATCCCCATCATCAACGACTTCAAGGATGCCGATGGCAACGACTGCATGAAGCAAGCTATTCAGAACAACTACAACCAAATCAAGGAGGACGTCAAGCAGATTGTCAAGGACGAGCTGGGGCGTATCGCCAACGATGAGAACTTGAAGCACTTGATACAGAAGGCATAAATGCGCTTTTCACAGTTGAATATAAATAGGTTTGTCCTATTGCTTTTTTCCGCGAGTACCAAGAATAATAGTTAAAAATGATTATAATATAGCTAATAATTAGTTATCAATTTTGATAATCAAAATATTTATCGTAATTTTGCACACAAATAAAAATAACATGGCTGAATAATATATGAACATAACAAGTGAAGACGAGGCTTTGTTGGAACTGTTCGAAAATGGAAAGACATCTGACAAGAAGTATAAAAGACTTCCTATAGCCGCAATCAAGGGTTATGTTAAGGCTGTCAACAAAATGAGAGCTGCCACAAGAATTGAAGACATTATGCGTGATCATGGCTTGCGCTACGAAAGATTGCACGGAGACAGAAAAGATCAAGAATCCGTAAGATGCAATGATGTCTGGCGATTGATTTTCCAAAGCTCTCCTGCCGATGGCAGTATTATCATTACCGAAATAGAATTAATTGAAATATCACATCATTATGACTAAGTTTAGTTTCAATCAGGCAGTCCCATTTGAGGCAACTCATGTGGGCGAGGTGATTAAGGACGAATTGTCTGCTCGTAATATGAAGCAGAGCGAATTGTCCGGACTCACTAGCATACAGAAATCCATTCTGAATGATGTCATAAAAGGTAAACGTTCTCTGACACCTGAAATGGCATTGTTGTTGGAAAACGCTCTCGGCATTTCTGCGATATATCTCATGAACATCCAGACGCAATACGAATTGGATTGCGCCAAACAGAGCAAAAGGGTTGTGTTGCAGACTAAAATGCTTGAGATTTGGAATGTACTCAAAGACCAAGTATCAATTCCCTTTTTCAGAAAAGTCGGTATCGTTAGAGGAAATATCATCGAGGATGTAAAACGCATCTTCGAGGTCTTTTCCGTGGATAACTTGGATGATTTCTTTGGTTTGAAGGCAGAAGAAATGGAACTTTCTTATTACCGCAAGTCAGAAAAGGTGAAAACCAATCCCGTGGATATTCTGTCTTGGAAATATTATTGCTATCATCTCTCAAAAAATGATGATTCAACTTTATGCACATTTGACAAGGGGGCAGATACAGAGATGCTGGCAAGAGAGCTGAACAATGTGTTTAAAGAAAACAAGAATACGGTGAACAAAACCCAAGAGGTTCTTAACAAGTATGGCATTCGGTTTCTTATAGTCAATAAGGTTGGGCAAGTTCCTGTTGATGGAATGTCCTTTTGGATAGGAGATACACCAACGATTGTCATCACTGAGAGAATAGCTTCCATTGACAATTTTGCTTTCACCACTTTACATGAGGTCGGTCATGTATTCAAGCACCTTACCCAAAATGGTAAGGCAATGATTAATCTCATGGAGGACAAGAAGAACATCGAGGAGTCTGAGGCTGACGAGTTTGCTTTAAATGCGACCCTACCAAATGCGGACTGGAAAAAGTTCATGGCAAGGACTCGTGATGTTGTACCTTATAAAATAGCACCATATATTCAGACAGAAGCAGACAAACACAATGTCAATCCACAACTTCTGTTCGGACGCTATAAGCATGATATAGGTATATACAAGATAAAGAATTTCTTTGAAACGAAAATTCTATAACGAAATTCAAGAGAGGTATCCTTAAGGTCAAAGACTACCTGTTCACCTTTCTCTCCAATCCAAGTGTGCCATACGATAACAATGCCAGTGAGCGGGGAGTTAGGAAAATCAAGATAAAACAGAAAGTCGGTGGTTGCTTCCGAACAGACAGCGGTGCCGATGATTTTGCCAAGCTGCACTCCATCGCAGAAACTGCTATGAAGAACGGAAATTCTAAATTCAATGCAATTCTTGCTGTAGTACAACAGTAAGACGATTACTCATGCCCATAGGGGTGCTGAGTAGTTACGTTGTAGTTTTTGTGTTAAAATAATTCAAATATCCAAAATAGTTGTTGCAAAATTTGGACTGTATAAAGAAATTTATTAACTTTAAAGGCGAAAGCATAAGTAAGAACTTTTGTAGTTGTTCATAAATTACTTCATAAGGTTTTATAAAATGCTTCGGTACAAGATTCTGTCTAGAATAAAATTTACACTGAGATGAAAATCGATGAATTTACATTATTTAATGTAAGCACCAATGGAGACGGTGAAAAAACTCCCAGCACTAGGCTTACCCCTAATGCCCTCCCCGAAAGAGGAAACAGCTATGCTGTTGTAGAATCCTCTACAGGGGTGTCCACTAGATATGCTCGTTTTAAAAAAGCATTAGAGCAGGAAACTGTTCCCCAATGGTATGTACTAAGAGCCACATATGGGAGAGAGAAAAAAGCATATGACTATTTGGTTGCCAAAGGAGTAACAGCTTTCTATCCAACAATGAATATTGTAAAAGTAATAAAAGGTAAACGCAAAAAGGTAAGGATTTCTTGTTTGCCAAATATATTTTTTGCTTATGGTACAGAAGAATGTATTAAAACATTCGTTTATGATAATGTCAATCTTCCTTTCCTACGTTTTTATTATGAGCATATTCATTCTGAAAACAAAATCATCAAAAAGCCTTTGATTATACCAAATAGCCAAATTGAAAGCTTTAAAATAATATGTAGCCATGTCAATATGGATATTATTATACAGTCAAGACTGATTTCGAATTTTCAAAGAGGAGAAAAAGTCAAAGTTGTAGAAGGAGCGTTTAAAGGAGTTGAAGGTAATGTTGCACGTTGCATGGGACAGCAACGAGTAGGAATCATAGTTGGAGGAGTGTTTACTGTAGCAACGGCTTATGTTCCATCTTCTTTTCTGAAAAGAAAGTGACCTATTTCCCAAAAGATGTTTATAATAAAGTTAAATAATCTTTTTGCTTAAACTGTAACACAATGAAAATAATACAAAGTTATTGGTCTAAACCAATGAGAATAAATGATAATACAGAAGCTGTATATCGTTCAAATGGTGGGTGGTGTAAAAAAATATATTTTTATGCTAGTTGGGCTCTTAGTTGTTTGAGACTGGCAAAAATGTATGATGATGTAGAATTATACACAGACTCTTACGGAAAACACATTTTGTATGAAATGTTAGAGCTCCCATACACGAATGTAAGTACAGACTTAGAATGTTTAGATTCATTGAATCATAACCTTTGGGCTTTTGGTAAAATATATACTTATTCTTTGCAGAGTCAACCTTTCCTCCATGTAGATTCTGATGTATATATGTGGAAGAAATTTGATGATAGGATAATGTCAGCAGATGTTGTTGGACAAAGTTTAGAGGAGAACTATGTTGCAAATATTGATTATTTTAATAGAATAGAAAAAGTATTGACTTATATACCCGATGCTATAAGAAATGCAAGGAAAACATCACCAAATGATGTAATCCAGCTAAATGCTGGAATTTTTGGCGGTAATGATATGGCTTTTTTCAGGGAATATACAAGAGAAGCCTTTATGATGGTTGACAAGAATTATGATAGTCTCTCAAAACTTAACAACATTAGCAAGGGGGAGTTCAATATGGTTTTTGAGCAATTTCTTGCTTATTGTTTATGTTGTGAGAGTAAAGTTAATTTACAAGTAATTTTAAAAGGTGAATATAGCCTATCTGATTTTTATAATATACCTAATTATGAGACATATATACATGCTATTGGTACACTTAAAAAATTTACTAATATAGGTGATTATGTATTAGAAAGATTGATATTCGAATTTCCTGAGTATTATGATAGAATCTTAAATTTGATAAATAAGAATATGATATGAATAGTGTAACTGTTGAAAAAATCGCTGAAATTTTTATAGACAACCAAATAGATGAATTAAGGGAGGTATGTATCTCTCATGTTTTTGCCACCAATTATGCAAAATCAACAGAAATTTGGTTGTCATTTGCATGTTTGCATTTTTATGAGCAATTTAAAGATAAATATTTCTTAGATTATGCTACTAAAATAGTTTGCAAACAAGTTTATTGGGACAACTTAAGTATATTCTATGGTATTCCTTGTATGTTCCTTTTGCAAATCTATCATTATCAAATAACGAAACAAAAAATGTCGCTAGATTTAGCACAAAGATCACTTGAAAGAATAATTGCAAATGTTGAGTTAAATTCAATACTGCAAGAAAAGGAAGACTTGCAAGACATTCATTTGTTATGTGCATTGTTTGTTTCTCTTGGTCAATGTGTAGGCAATATTTGGTTTAAAGAATTTTTGGATGATGTTACGGATAAGGTTGTCAATGTTCAACAAAGCAATTTACTTTTACGAAATAAAAGCATTTGGAAAATTGCTCCCCATTTGAATCAGTCGAAAAAGTTACTCAAGGAAAATGTTTTATTGAAAATTCTCGAAACTATAAATTTTGCTACGATAAAGATATTCCTATCAGAAAATAATATAGGTAGAATGCAGATACAACGGAACTTCCCACGAGTGTCAAAAAGAATAAGTATTAATGAATTTAGTCAATATTTTAGAGGTAGCTTAAAAAGTACTTCGTTATTCTTTTTGAAACATTTCAAGCCTAAAGATGAGCAAACTACTTCTTTATTTTCATTAGAAAGGTATGTTTTTACCTATAGGCAAGAAATTTTAAAAGATACTTTATGCCACATTGAAAGGAAAAACAGAAAAGAATTGGTTAATGCACAAGGGCTATTGTCACTCCAAAATGACAAGTTGTATAATATGCAATTTAAGTGTGCTGATGAAATTAGAATACTGAATCTACCTTATTATGAGAGTCTGGAAATAGAAGAAGTTGTAAATGAAGCTTCCACTCATGCCATACTATTAAAACCATCTTTTAGTGCAGGGAAAACGATAGAGATAAAAGAATTTCAAGTTGAAGGCTATGTCAAATTGTTAACGTCTTTGTATAGAGAGCAATGTTCTATGTCTCCATCGGATTTGCATGAGATAATAGAAGGTAGTAGAAAAAATGAAAAAAATAAAAACTTTTGCTTGTCAGTTTTTAGAAAACTTATTTTACAAAGATTAATTGTAAAAAAGTAATATAGCGGATACCGAAAAGCTAAGATAGAGTAGGTATGTAATTTAATCATTTTATTATTATGAACACAAATTTAAGTATTGCTGCTCAAGAATTACTGAGCAAAGACATGCGAGAGGTTCTTGATGAAGAAATGCAAGGTATTGATGGTGGTTCTTGCAAGTGCCATAACAATTCTTCTTGCATGGAGAACACTTAGTTTTCTGTAAGCTTCGGGGACAGGATGCACTCTCAGATTCTGTCCCTGGAGTTTTCTGATTTTTTAAGTAATATTTTAATTATATAATAGATGAAATATGTAGCGTTAAATCCAGAATATGTTCTGAAAAACGATTTTGGACGTGTCTTAATAATGACTAAAGATCCATTGAGGACTTTGGAACCTGTAATCGAGTCAACAATACATCCAATACATGCCATGATTTTGTCCTTTTTTACAGGTAAGACCTCATTTTCAGATGCAGTGAATGAAGCTTCAATATTCTTACAAACTGATAAGGATATAATATCTTCATTTTGTACTAAAATCTTAGAAAATACGCAGAATATTGGGGTAAAAATAGATTCTGAAAATATTCTAATTTTCCCAAGAAAAACCTTGGTCTCGTCAAATTCACCCATATCTCGTACAATCTATGATTATAAAAAGTTCAATTACAACAGCTTGCGCATAAAAACAGATAGGCACTATACTCCAAGTAGACTAACATTTATGGTTACTACTAAATGTTATACAGACTGTATTTATTGTTATGCCAATAGAAAACAGCCGTCATCTCATTTGCTTCCTTTTGAAAGGGTCAAAGCAATTATCAAAGAAGCACGTGATTTAGGGGTAGTTTCCTTTGATGTTATTGGAGGAGAATTTTTTAAATATCCAAAATGGAAGCAGATGTTGACAGTCTTATTCCAATATGGTTATAATCCCTATATCTCAACTAAGGTACCTATAACAAAAGAAGATGTGAAATTTCTCAAGAAGATAGGGGTAAAAGACATTCAAGTATCTTTAGATACGTTAATTCCCAAGAATATAGTTTCTCTTATTAGAGTTAAAGAGACTTACGTCGCTAAAATAAAAGAAACCATCAATTGTTTAGAAGAGTATGGCATAGAAGTTCAAATTCATACAATTTTGACATCTCTAAATAACTCTACGGAAGATATGAATTCCTTATTGGAGTTTTTCTCAAAAAAGGAGAATATTATCTCTTGGAAAATTGATTACGCTGCATCTCCAATCTATGAAAAACGCACGAATTATGAAAAAGTTAAGATAGACCGGGATTCTTTAAAGACTATTTCTTTATATTTTGAAGAACTTAAAAAACATAATTTAAAGTTTAGAATAGTTTCTGAGTTTTCTATGCCTTCGTACTACTAACGTTATAATCTGATATAAAGCT
>ERZ791917.581-NODE-581-length-32166-cov-14.065211_pt1 | contig 32166 bp, 30 predicted proteins | sample MGYA00510138_ERZ791917 | MGnify/ENA primary metagenome ERZ791917 (study PRJEB30046, sample SAMN00792102) | human gut metagenome | study: EMG produced TPA metagenomics assembly of the A metagenome-wide association study of gut microbiota in type 2...
ACACACACACACACACACACACACACACACACAGGCGCTACCGGCGTAATTATTCTTTTAAACAACTTCGCTTGCGCGCGCGTGAGACGTGGCGCATCCCCTTTAGGCAAAGGACGTTCATGTGGTTCCTTCGCCAGGGGTTCTGCGTCCCTTTACGAAAGCTTATCATTTAGAATTAAGCCATTATTATCGGGATTAATTATAGTCGATAATTTATTTTAATCATTATGAATATGAGACAAAAAATACTTTTATTTCTGTTGTTGGCATGGGTCATGTCGTCAACAGAGGCTTATGCGCAAACTGTAGGCACCAATTTTAAGGTAGGTGACATCGGGTACACCATTACCAAAAAAGATCTGAATAACCCGCAAAACAATGAGGTTGCCGTGTATTACATTGGCGGCTCAGGCGCTGTCACCGTTCCTCCAACGGTCCAGAATGATCAGGACAAGGAAACTTACAAGGTAACCTCTTCAACGGAATGGACGGATTGCAGCAAGGACATTGAGAGCCTGACTTTCTCCGAGGGCTACACCACAATGGGCAGCGGATGCTATCGCTCTGCAGCTAATCTGAAGAAAGTCACCTTGCCTGCCAGTTTCACAACTATGAGTCCCAGCTGCTTTGAGAACTGCCCGAAGTTCACGGAATATGAGGTTGCGGGATCAAGCAGTACCTTTAAAAATAACGACAAAGGATGGCTGCTCAGTAAGGATGGCACCACTCTTGTGTCCTGCCCTTCAGGCACGCAGGGTGATATCGTGATTCCTGAAGGCATCACCACGCTTGCCAAGACAGCCTTCAAGGTGTGCCGTGGTATCGGGAAGATTTCCATTCCGAAATCGCTTGTCAATATTGACCAGAGTTTGGACGCATCATTCTATGCTGTAGGAAGTTACTTTGATGTGGCCGACGACAACCCTGCTTTCAAGGATGTTGAAGGGGTTCTGTTAACAAAGGATGGCAAGACATTGGTTACCTTTCCTCCCCTCTACGATAAGACAAAGCTGGAGAATAGCAGCAAGTATACCCTTCCGGAATCTGTAGAGACAGTAGCCAGTGAGGCCTTCTGCCAGACAGAAAGCGGACTGAAGACTGTTGACCTGAAAAACGCTGAGACACTTAAGCAAGAGGCCTTCATCTGGCCCGCGGGTCTGCAGACTGTGAATATCGGTAAGGATGTCAGCTTGATAGGGGATGGCGCGTTCATCAACTGTCCGAAACTGACAGCATTCACGGTAGACGGCAATAATGCCAAGTATATGGGGAAGGACGACATGATCTATTCAAAGGATGAAAAGGATCTGATACTCTGTCCTACGGCCAAGACGGGCGAATACTCTATTCCTGAGGGCACAACGGGTATTGCCGTCAAAGCATTCTATGGCAGTGCCATTACAGGGATTAAGTTCCCTTCCACACTGAAAACTGTGGGTGGTCAGGCTTTCCGTTTCTGCAGAGAACTCCGCACACTCGACTTCGGCAGTGACTCTCATCTGGAAACCATATACGGCACCGCCTTCTCCTCTACGGGCCTTGCCGGAACCATCAACATCCCTGCCAGCGTGAAGCAAATTGATGCACGCACATTCTATAATACCAAGATTACAAGCATCCATATTGCCGATGGATCCCAACTGACTGAAATCAAAGACCAGGCCTTCGACGAACTGAGCGATCTGGAGTCGTTTGTATTCGATGGTACAAGTAAAATTACATCTATTAGCGGGAATGCCTTTGCCAACGACGTAAAGCTGAAGCACTTTGTGATTCCCGCCACCGTAACAACTATTGGCAACGGCGCATTCCTGAACACGCCAGCACTGGAGACCGTAGAATTTAAGGAACCGGCCGCCATTACAACCATCGGTAGTGGTGCTTTCGGTAACAGTGGCATCAAGAGCATCAATTTGCCGGAGAGTGTAACCACCATCGACAAACAGGCCTTCGACAACTGTAAGAACCTGCAGACCATCTCCATCCCGAAGAATGTAACGAACATCAATACGGGAGCGTTCAACTTCTGCGAGTCGCTTACCGACATCAATGTGGACAAGGACAATGCCAAGTATTCTTCTCTTGACGGCATGCTCTGCACCAAGGACAAGAAAACACTCGTCGCCTTCCCTGCAGGAAAGGCAGACACCAAATATACCTTGATTCCTTACTTTACGACCGTTGGCCAGTATGCCTTCTACGCAAGTGACAAGGTGACGAACATCACCTTCCCGAAGAGTGTAACCTCGATAAAGAATCGTGCGCTTGCCCTTTGCAAGAACCTGAAATCGCTCAGCTTTATGGGTACTGACAATGTGCCTGCCCTTACAGCCGATATTGTCTTTGAGTCGTCAAAACCGAAGGACATCACTATCTACGTGCGTAAGGCATGGTATGAGAACAAAACTGCCAACGAAGCAACGGTGAATACTTACAACAGTACCTTCAAGGAGGTACATCCTTCTTTCGTTCCTCAGAAAGGCTACGACCGTGGCACGGAGTTCTTCCCCACATCCACCGACAACGTGGGTGTCATCAGTTTCTGCACGCCGCGTACCTCCGTCATCATTGACAAGACCGCCAAGGAGACCGCTTACACTGACGTTTATGGTCATGTCTGGTCGGAGAAGACCTACACGGTCAGCTCTGTTCTCGACTTCGCTTATCAGAACGAGGCAACGGTAAAGGACATCGTTTTCCTTTCCGATATTGGTTCCGTCGGTCTGGATGCTTTCAAGGCAGGCTCACAGCTCAAAGGGCTGTATTTCGTAGGCAACACACCGGGAACACTCAGTTCCGTCGGCTATGAGATGGACAGTGACTACCCTTTCAACGCTGGCCAGACTATCTATGTGAAGCAGAGCAAGATTCAGGCTTATCAAGACACATGGACACAGGGGCACACGCTGAACGTCACTTATAAGATACCACAGCAGACCAATAAGAATGGTGGTTCTGTATGCTTCCCGTTCGATGTGAAGTATCCTGAAGGCCAGGGCAACAATGATATCAAGCCTTACGTGCCGATGGACTACAGCCATGCTTACGACACGACAAATCCCTTCGTGCGTGCTTACAGTATCGACAACTATTATGTACCCGCATTTGTAGGGGCTTTGATTCGTAGTAAGAACACCCTTTCTGTGAACTCCTACTGCCAGATGGATGAGGATCAGGCACATGATGAGTCTGCACTCACGGCCGTTGGTTACAGCAAGACGGCTGACAATCGTATGGTAGGAGCCGTAGAGGACGTGACAGTCGCCAATGAGAGCGGTTATCAGTATTATGCCTTTAGCAAGAGCCAAGGCAAGTTTGTGGTACTCAAAAAGGGAGCCACATTCCCTTATTTCAAGGCATACTTCCGTATGAAAGACAATGCGGCAAGTCCTGCCAAAGGCTTCAGTATCATGTTTAGCGACGGCAATACGGTTACGGGCATCAACTCCGTTACCGAGGCTGGAAAGGCTGACAATGATGCTCCTTATTACAGTCTGAACGGTATGAGAGTCAGCAAGCCGACAAGTGGCATCTATGTCCACAACGGCAAAAAGGTAATCATCAAATAAAATGGAGGAACAAAGAATGAACAAGACTGCATATACGAAGCCTCTCATTGAGGTGATCAGAGTAAACGGGAACGCCTTGATGGAGACATGGAGCATCGGCGTGGACAATGACCCGAACCACGGTATTGGCTCCGGTGATGAGGGAGACATAGGCGCAAAGAAGGGCTACTTCTTCGACGACGAGGACGCATGGCCGGATACCCACAAAAACGTGTGGGACGACTGACACTGTTATGTCGTGCCTTGCCAAGCCTTTGGCGAGGCACGGCATCCTCTTTATCAAGGATCAGATTGTATATGAACTCGGGCGGAGGTGCCCCTTCTCCCGGAAACACACGACATAGAAGATGCAAGACGCAAGGGTGTATTTCCATCATGAGATGAGACGCAAGAGAACAAGGGGGCGGATGAAGAGCATTGTTCTTGTTTTGCTGACCCTGCTGTGTCTTGGCTTTATGATATTCTGTCTCTATATCATATGGAAGACTAACAACATTAAAGGGCACAGAATATTATTGTGCGTTTCCCCTTGAAAACAACATTCGTTTGATCAACAAGAAATTAGCGTTTTGCGGAAGTGTAACGGTTGCAATGCAAGTTTGAATGTGTCATTGTTATGACCGCGAAGATATTCCTATCTTGATTCTCCTAACTTTGAGAGAAGTGTTTCCTTGCTTCTTCCATATCTTGTACGGTTTCCATGGTCCCTACGTATTTGTCCTGTGAGTCACGGACAGCATAGTAGGTGACAAGTGTGACGTGTTGGTTTTTCTCCATCCATACGGAGACACGGTCGCGCTTGCCCGCCTGTAGGTCGGCGATGATAGCGCGAACCATAGGCTCTATCTTTGGAGGATGGCATGAAAACACTTCGCGGCCAAGAGCTGCCAACGGACGCTTGAACGACTTCTCGGAGAAAGGCTGATTGAAATAGCGGTTGATGTTTGTGGCGTCCACGAAAGTCACCTCCATGGGAAGAGTGTCGAGTAGGGCTGTAAGCTGGCTGAGGGTAAGCGAACCGCCTGGCATGTCTACTCGTAACTCATCCGCTGCGTCGGTCACCGGTTGACTGCCTTTGTGCTTTTCCTCACGGAGCAGCATCTCGCCATCTTCCCAAGTTTTCATGATAACACCTATGCATTCTGAGTAAGCCTTGCTGTCGACATAGATTTGTCGCCACTCATCATCCGTGAAGTTGGCGGTGCAGACAGGAAAGAGAATGCGGTTCTCTTTGAACGTCATCTCGCGTGCCCGTCCGATGAGGTCCTTCACACGGTTCTTCCAATCGTCGTTTAGTCTGTTTTCTTTAGTAACCTGTTTCAATAGCGTGTTGAATTCCGACCGTATCTCGTCGTCAATGGTCCACATCACTTGCGACGGACCATAGATGCCATGTCTCGTATTGAGCAGTGGATAGATGAGGTCACCCTTCTTCGCATAATGAATGGCTAAACCGCTGGCTTTACGCAATGCGACTGCCACATCGCCTTCCCCGTCCAAAGTTCGTAGCACATTGTTGAGTGCCACGACGATGGCCTCGTTCTCAAGATAGAAGGTCTGAAGGGGATGACCATTGATGGCCCGTAACTCTGCGGTTTTATCTCTGTTCTCAGCAGCTTGCCCCACCATCATTGTCTCTTGGTCGTGGTGAAGACCATGATGAAAATGATGTTGCACCTCTTCGTCGTTGTCCTTGCTGTGAAAAAGAGCAGAATGCACGTCGCACAGCTTCTTTACCTCGTTGACCGACTGGCCCTCGCTGATGAGCTCCTGTTCAGCTCGCATGATGTCATTGGCAGGAACATCTTTGAACTGGCTTACAAAGTCGGCACGTACGCTCTCCATAGATTCTCCTTGGTTGATACGTCTGAGCAATGATTTAATTTGTTGGGTAGTGTCAGTCACTGGGGCTTCCTGCTTTTCTGAAGACGGTTCATCAGACTTAGGATGAAAGCCGACAACGGTAAAGCCCTTGTCTTCCAATGCTTTCACCACGGCCTCCATGCTGATGCCTCTCATGGCTGCTCCCTGACTGATCGTTATCAGCTTACCCACTGACAGCCGGATGGCTTTCTTCGTGATCTCGCTGAACCCGAGCGAAGCCATTATGTCGATGAGTTCCGGATGCGCCTGGGTAAGTTGATAAACGGTCTGTGTAAGGTCTATCTTCTTTTCCATATACTTCTACAGTTCGCTCTTGATGCTTTCTGTCCAGCTCTCAATGCGGTTGTCAATGGCGTCCTCGTCCTCGGAGCTATCGATGGCCAAGCCTACAAACTTACCATCGACAACCGACTCTGAGTCGTCATAGGTGTAGCTGTCGGCTGCCACCTGTCCGATGAGCTTTGCGCCGCTGTCTTTCACGGCATCGTAGAGGGCAGACATACCACCGCAGAATGTGTCGCTGTATCCGCTGGCATCACCGCAACCGAAGAGGGCGATGGTCTTGCCCTTGAGGTCTGCACACTTCAGCATCTCCACACCGTCGTACCAGTCATCCTGCAATTCACCGGCACCCCATGTCGAGGTTCCAAGTAGCAGATTGTCGTAACCAGACAGTGCGTCGGCATCGATGTCGCCTACATTCTTCACATCATTAACGCCCAACTGCTGGGCTATCTTTTCAGCATACTCTTCGCAGTTGCCGGTGGTAGATCCGTAAACAATAAGTGTCTTTTTCATATCTTTTCGTTTGTTGTTGGTTACTCTCCCTGTTGCTCCATGCGTAGGAATCCCGGGAAGATGAGGTTGTTCTCCAATGAGATGTGCTCCTTGAGATCGAGGAAGAACTGACGGAGCTGCTGGTTCATGAGATGATAAGAGGTGCAGCCGTCGGCCGGTGTCTCGAAGTTGTGTGTCAGTTCGGTGATGTGTTCCCACATCTCGCCCGTGGCATCGTGCTCGAGCATCATCTGTCGGATGGGATTGGCGATGGTTCCGCAATGGCAGGGAGCGGCGGGGCGACCTTCTTCTTGAGCGTGGTAGATCTCGTAGAGTTGTGGAAAGAGTATGTTTTCCTCCTTGGCGAAGTGGCTGTCGAGTTCCTCAAATGAGGCAGCTACGGCATCTCTCACGTCTAAGAGTTCGGGGTGGCGGACACCATGAACGCTGGCTACCTTACTGACGAGTTGCATGAGCTCTTCGTGGTGGAGGTGGAAGTTGCGGTGATGCTTCTTCAGCACATAGTCGAGGAGCAGATCCAGTGGCCAGTTGGCGAAGTCGGGAGCGCCCCCAGCAGCAACTTCTTTTACGTTGAGCTTTGCCAACACGTCGTCGGCGTTGAGTCCTCGCTTCTCGCAGGCTGTCTGCAGTGTGTCGGAGCCGTGGCAGCAGTAGTCTATGCCCATCTGTTCAAGTGTCTGTGCGCGATTGAAATCCTCGGCTACAATGGAGCCGACCGTCATGTCCTTTGTCAGTTTACTGTTCATAATCGTATATATTTTAATTGTTACTTGTTTACTTGTCTTTTCGACTTCACTGACGTAGTTGCAAAAGTAATGCCATGGTGGCACGGTGCTGAAAAAGTGGGTGTCGTCGGTAACAAATGTGATTCCTGCTCTGCCAAACGGCTCACATAGATGACCGGTCGGTAACAATTGTGACCACATTACTAATAATAGATGGCCGGCACAACTTTTGTGGCAAGTGTATTAGGAGTGAAACTATAAATATGCTGACAATGATGGGAAAAAATGACATGAATGACTTGAGGAGCGGGACGATGAGAGCCAATATCCGAAGAGGGGAACGCACAAGAGTGGTCATCGTGGGATGTGGATTGGGTGGCCTGAAACTGGCCATGGGCCTACGCCACTCAGGCTTTCAAATAGTTGTAGTTGACAAAAACAATTACAACCAGTTCCCGCCACTCATCTACCAGGTGGCCTCGGCTGGTCTGGAGCCCAGCAACATAGCGTTTCCTATCCGGCGACTGTTTCAAGGCTATCCTCACTACTATTTCCGTATGGCTGAGGTGAAGGCGATCGATGAAAAAGAAAAAGCTATTCAAACCTCCATCGGAACCATTCACTACGATTACTTGGTGTTGGGCATGGGGGCAACAACCAATTTCTTTGGCAACGAGCAGATTGCGCGCAATGCGTTCCCAATGAAGACTGTTGGCGACGCGATGGCTCTTCGCAACCATATCCTACATAATCTGGAGCTGGCGGAAACGGAGACAGACGCGGACAAACGGCAGAAATTTATGAATGTGGTCATCGTAGGCGGCGGTTCTTCCGGTGTGGAGATTGCGGGGGCGTTGGCCGAGATGAAGAAATACGTAGTACCTCGTGACTATCCTGATTTGGCAGACCGGATGCATATCTATCTCGTCAACTCTGGTGACCGTCTGCTCAAGGCAATGGACAAGAAGTCGTCGGCTTCAGCAGAGAAGGAGCTGACCCGCATGGGCGTTCATGTGTGCAAAGGCTGGCGAGTGACTGACTATGATGGTCGTGTCGTGAGAATGAAAGATGGGGAGACCATTGAGTCGGCTAATGTCATCTGGGTGAGTGGCGTGAAAGCCAACACCATAGCTGGTGTGCCGGATGAGGCCGTGGGGCATGCGGGACGATTGCTCTGTGACCGTATGAACCGTGTGAAAGGCATGACCAACGTGTTTGCTATTGGTGACCAAAGTCTCATCGAGGGCGACGCCGCATGGCCACTGGGTCATCCACAATTGGCTCAAGTGGCGTTGCAGCAAGCCGAGAACGTGGCACGGAATATCCTTCGGAAAGAGCAAGGTCAGGACATGAAGCCCTTTGTCTACAAAAATCTCGGCACAATGGCTACCATAGGCCGCAAGGCTGCCGTGGCGGAGATAGGCAGATGGAAGTTTGGCGGACTCACGGCCTGGCTGTTGTGGCTTGTCGTGCACCTGCGCTCGATCCTTGGCGTGAAAAACAAGTTCTTCGTGCTGCTCAACTGGATGTGGAACTATGTCAACTATAAGCAGAGCCTGCGACTGATACTAAGAGCGGGAAAATGACATCTTCGTGAGAGTCTCCTTGGAATGTTGACAAAAGGGGCAGGGGGAGAGAAGCTGATTTTCCTTTTATTCTCAGTGGGTTAAACTCTTGATGAACTCCACCTCCTGGGGGATGTAAGGCGATCCGTCGGGCCGCAGGATATCGTGGAACCATACTTCGGGTTCGCTGCCGTCAGGGTGCGGTTCATTCCAGGCATAGCGTGTGTTGGTCTTGCCGGTGACTAGTCCCCAGTTAATGGCTATCACGTGGTTGTGTTTAAGCAGGGGCATGATGGTGCGGAAGAAACTGCCTTGTGTGCGCGCCATATATTCGGTGCAGGCCAATGGGCGACCAAGAGCTTGAAGCTTCTTGATCTTCTGCTCGTGGCTGACGGAGTCGTGGTAGTCATGATAAGTGATGATATCTGAGTTGCTCAATTGAAAGTCGTTAAGGGGCTTGAAGTCATTGGTCTCATGCCAGATGCCGGCTGTCATCGGCTGCGTGGGTCGGCATTGGCGAGCCCAAATGAATACCTTGCGCAGCAGGGGCAGCGATGTGGTGCCATGATTGCTGTTGCCTGGCTCATTATAGAGGTCCCACATAAGCACACGGCCGTCGTGGCCAAAGGTCGTGAGAATATCCTGGACATAGAGTTTCAGTTGTGGATAGAGATTAGCGGTGTCTAACCGCATATCGCATGAGGGATCTTGTACCCACTGGCTGTTGTGGACACCCGTGAGAGGTTGAGGCTGTGGGCCATAGGCAGAGGCCGCATTCCAACAGTCGTCAAAGAAAACAAACATCGGCTTGATGCCATGAGAGGAGCAGATGGAGAGGAAGTCATCCATCCGAGTCTTCAGTCCTTGAGGATCATGTGCATAGACCATGCTGCTGAGAAACACGCGCAGAGTCTTGAAGCCCAACTGCTCGGCCCATCCCAGTTCCTTGCAGATGGTGGCATGGTCGTAGGTGGCCTTGCTCCACATCTCTATCTGATTCTCGGCGTTGGCAGGAATATAATCGCAGCCAGCCATCCAAGGGTAATGCGCATACCACTTGATGGCTTTTTGGGCTGACCATCGTCCGGCGATCGTCTCAGCGTGCATAATTGAAAAACTAAGAAACAAACAAAAGATAATCAGTAATAAATGTAGTCTTTTCATAAATAAAGGGAGTCTTAGCTTTACTGATGGTTATTCCTTTACTAAAACCATCACCTTTCTATCTCGTCTTTTCTCTATTCCGTCTTTATTCCATTTCAATCTCACCTGAGCCGAAGCAGCGGTGGTGCTGTTCGTCATAGACCACGCAGAACTGTCCGGGAGCCACACCATGGATTTTCTTGTCAGCATGGATGATGTAGCGTCCTTCTCCGGCGTGCTCCACCGAGCCTGTGAGATACTCTGGTGTGTGGCGGATCTTGAACGTCACGCGAGGCTGATCCACCTCGGTAGTGAGGAAATGAAAGTCATGGATCGTGAAGTCCTGCTTGTAGGCTGTCTGTGGGTCATAGCCGTGGCTGACATAGAGAATGTTGTTGGTCACGTCTTTCTTGACGACGAACCACGGTCCGCCACCCAGTCCCAGTCCTTTGCGCTGCCCGATGGTGTGGAACCACAGTCCGCGATGCTCACCGATGCGCTTTCCCGTCTCCCATTCGATGATATCGCCGGGTTGCTCACCGAGATAGCGGCGGACATACTCGTTATAGTCTATATTGCCTAAGAAGCAGATGCCTTGCGAGTCCTTGCGCTTGGCATTGATGAGATGCTCTCGTTCGGCGATCTCGCGCACCTCATCCTTGACGAAGTGGCCGATGGGAAAGATAGCCTTTTGCAGTTGCCAATTGTAGATCTGTGCCAGGAAATCGGTTTGGTCCTTCACTGGGTCAGGACTGGTGGTGAGCCATTTGCGGCCGTCGATCCACTCGGTTTGTGCATAGTGGCCCGTGGCGATGAGGTCATAGTCGTGCCCCATCTTCTCGTTGAAGGCACCGAATTTGATGAGTCTGTTGCACATCACGTCGGGGTTCGGGGTGAAACCCGCCTTGACCTTTTCCATGGTGTAGCGCGTCACCTGACTCCAGTATTCCTTATGGCAGTCCACGACCTGTAGACGGCAGTGAAAGCGGGCGGCTACAGCAGTAGCCATCTCCAAGTCCTCCTCGGAGTTGCAGTCCCACTCCTCCTTTTCCTCGGGACCAATCTTGATGTAGAAACAGTCCGGGTGCAGACCTATCCGGGCGAGCTCGTAGACCACAACAGAGCTGTCTACGCCCCCGGAGAGCAGTACGGCGATGCGCTTATCACGAATATCTTCTATCTTCAGCATGATGGTTGTTGACAGTTATTTCGTCTCGCACTCGCAGAGATCGATGAACTTACCCTTGGCCTTGCGCTCCTCGATGAGCTGATTGAGTTTGCGCTTGCGGTTGGGAGTGATCCACTTACGGGCGAAGATGTTGGGAATGGCTACGCCCATGGCGATGACGATGATGACGAGAGAGCCGTTGATGGCATTGTGAGCGGCAAAAGTCACCTCACCCACGATACCCTGCATGTCGATGAGGCCGTAGAGGCCACGATACATCAGCACACCGGGAATCATCGGGATGACAGCAGGGATGGTGATGACCTGATGAGGCGTATGGAGTTTGTGCACCATCTTGATGTTGATGACAGAGATGAGCGCTGAGCCCACGAGCGAGCCAATCATCAGGCCCTGACCCAAACCGATGTTGTGGTTGGCGGGGCCAAGGTTGACAAAGTTGCGCGAGCATACGGCAATGACGGCTCCGCAGGCTATCCAAGGCATGAGGCGCTTGGGGGTATTGTAGATGGTGGCGAAGCCCATACCTGAAATGGCTGCGGCAATGGCGTAGGAGATGAAACTATTGTGCGGAATCATACTCAGATCCTTGACAAAGTTGTCCTGGCCGCAGACCTTGATGGCCAAAGCGATACCGAAACTCATGGCCATGACCATGAGCATGGTGTTGGTGGCTCGGATGAGTCCATTCTCAATATGGTTGTCTAACATGTCATTGACAAAGTTGATCAGCGGTACTCCCGGCACGATATACAGTGCACAAGCCATAAAGGGGTGGTAGGGAGTGTCAGAATGGAGCACCATGGCGAGCCACTCTGGCAGATGGGCGGCAACGGCCGGAGTAGAGAGAAACGTGGTGAGCCAGGCGATGAGCGTGGAGACAAAGGCGGCCACACCAATATTGAAATAGCTGTTGGAGCCTTTCTTGTTGAGCCACATACGCAGGCGGTTGCCGAGGATGGCAGCAATGGAAGCGTAGAAGAAGGCTGTCCAGTCGCAGCCGAACTGCACGCAGAAGCCACCGCAGGCAAAACCGGCACAAATAGCGATCATCCACTCGCTGTAGTAGTGCGGGCCATGCGCTATCTTCTCCAGTTCCTCACTGTACTTATCGAGTGAGTAGTCTTCTTTGATAGCACGCCACGAAAGCTTGCTGATCTCCTGAATGGCGAAGAAGTTGATGGCGTGCTTGTCGCATCGGCGCATCTTGGAGTAGGAGTGTGTCTCATCGCTGAGGTTCACCTGCAACATATAATAGTCCATCTGTATGTGCAGGTTCTCTTTTGGCAATCCGAGAAAAGCCGCTGTGCGCTCCATGTTGCGTTTGACACGGCTGGTGTCGGCACTGCTGTTCATCAAAATCTCACCGGTACGCAACAGCAAGTCGAGCTTGCGGGTTAACTCCTTTGTCGACGTACTGCTTTCTGTAGTGTTCCCTTCCATGAATACGGTCTTAATAAATGATTGGTAACCTATTGACTAAACAAAAATGTAATATCGAGTGCAAAGTTACTCAATTTTTATGAGATATTATCATTTTCTCTTGTTCATCAACGTACTTTTTCATAACTTTGCTATGAAATTAACTAATCATTGAGAATAATGGAGCAGATAAAGAATTCACAAATCACTGTGGAAATCGCTGATCACGGCGCAGAGCTTGTCAGCATGAAGGATGCACATGGAAAAGAATATCTGTGGCAGGCCGATCCAAAATACTGGGGTCGTCATTCGCCGATACTCTTTCCCATTGTGGGTAGCTTGTGGAATGGTGTCTATCATGTGGGCGGCAAGGACTATCCTTTGTCTCGCCATGGCTTTGCACGCGACATGGATTTCCATCTGATTGCCAAAGGTGATGAGCAAGTGGTCTTTGCCCTGCACGACTCGGCAGAGACGCTGAAGAAGTATCCTTTCCATTTCAATCTTGCCGTGAGCTACCGGTTGAAAGACAATCAGTTGCACGTGGTGTGGCATGTGGAGAATACCGACGACAAAATCATTTGGTTTCAAGTGGGAGGGCACCCGGCCTTCAATGTGCCTGATATGAAGCAGGGTGAGTCTCTTCACGGTCGTCTGCGCTTCGACAATGCAGAGCCGATCCGCTGCTTCTTGGCTGAGCAAGGCTGTCTGGATCGCACACGTCATGAGGAGGTGAAGACTGATAAGGGCGTGTGGGATTTTGACGCGCACAGCTTCGACAGCGACGCTCTGATATTTGATCATAGTCAGATCAGAAAGATAGAACTGTTGGATGCTGAGGGTAAGGCTGCGGTGACTGTTCAGACAAAGGCTCCGGCACTCGGCATTTGGAGTCCGGGCGGAAAAGATGCGCCCTTCATCTGTATTGAGCCGTGGTATGGCGTGACCGATGTCGAAGACTTCGACGGAGAGTTACGCGACAAATATCTCGTCAACCAGTTGTTGCCGGGATCGAGCTTCATGAGCGAATATGTAATCACAATCGGATAGCCACGTCAGCAGACTGACGACAAGCGGGCAGGCTACATCAGAGGACTGACAACTCGTAGAATGCTCTCCCACAGTCGGCTGAAAAAGCTTTGATGTTTCACTTCACGCACCTCATCGATCTGTAGACTGTTGGCCTGGTCGTTGAGGAAAACCTCTTTCATGCGCAGTGCCATCCCACGGTCATAGAAGAAGATGTTTGACTCGAAGTCGTGTTCAAAGCTTCGGAAATCCACATTGGTGCTGCCGCATGTGCAAAGGTTATCGTCACAGACCATGAGTTTGGAGTGGTTGAATCCGGCTTTGTAGAGATAGACTTTTACGCCGGCCTCCAACGTCTCCATGACGTAGGAAATGGAGGAATGGTCGACGATGCGTGAGTCGCTTTTCAAGGGGATTATCAGTCTGACGTCGACACCGGCCAGCGCTGCCGTACGCATGGCAAATAGGATGGGCTCGGTAGGGAGAAAGTAGGGGCTCTCCATATAAACGTAGTGCTTGGCCTCGAGCAGTACGCGCACGTAGCCTTGCATGATGTCGGGCCAAGGAGAGATAGGGCTACTTGTTACTACTTGCGCAAGGCAGTCGTTGGAGATGCGCATGTCGAGTTGTGGATAGTATTTCCGGTCAGTGACCAGCGTGCGGTCGACGAAATACCAGTCTACGAGAAAGGCGCGCTGAATGGCATAGACGGCTCCTCCGGTCACCTTGAGATGGGTATCGCGCCAAGCAAGCTTACCGGTACCTTTGACATAGCGCGTGGCGAAGTTCATGCCGCCGATGAATCCGACCTTACCGTCGATGATCACCAGTTTTCGGTGGTTGCGATAGTTGACTTTGGAGGTGAATGCCGGGAACTTCACGGGCATGAAAGCGTGGACATCGATGCCAGCGTCGCGCATGCGCTCATAGAAGCTGCCGTGCACCTTCCAGCAGGCCACGTCGTCGTAGATGACGCGCACTTCCACTCCTTCCTTAGCTTTGTCAATGAGAGCGTCAGCGATGAGGTTGCCCAAAGCATCGTCGGCAAAGATGAAGATGTCAATGTGGATATGGTCGCGTGCCTTGCTGATCTCGTGGAGCAAGGATGGGAAAAACTCATAGCCACTGGTATAGATTTCTACCTCGTTGTCTTTGAATGGGAGGGCCATGCTTTGGTTTTTAAATAGTGACATCAGCGGACGATAGGTTTCAGGAATGCGCAGGTCGCGTTGTTCGGCAAACTCCAGCATAGCTCGCTTGGTCAATTGGTCAAGCGAACGCTGGCTGATCATCCTTTCCTTGCGCGTATTTTGCCCAAAGAAGAAATAGAGAATGATGCCCAGCAGAGGGATGAACCATAGTACCAACAGCCACGCCATGGTCTTGGACGGCTGCCGGTTGTCCATCAACACCTTGAGCATGACGATCAACACGATCAAGGTGTAAATACCTACTCCTAACCAGTGAAGAATGAGCATTTCTGAATGATGAATTGTCTAATGTGGAATGATGAATGTTGAATGTTGAGTGATGAATTGTCTAATGTGAATGATCTAATGTTGAATTCCCCATTCTCTCTTCCGCGCCTAAACACTTCTTGAAACATATTACTCCCATCTCCCTTGGAGAGGGGGCTGGAGGGTGAGGCTTGGTAGGGGGTGAGGCTTGGTATTACGCAATCCCTACCATCTTATGCGTTTGCAATGAGAGTTGCCAGCGGGGATGCTGCTTGATATACTCTATGCATTGATGCACGATGCGCTGATTCTGTTCACGGTCTCCGGTATCGCAGGGCTGGAGATAATAGTACTTTGCCTTGATGCCGAAGTCGCAGGGTTGCTCTTTACCGTCAAAGATTACCTTCAGCTCACTGCATTGCTCCACGATTGGCTGGATCTTGGGTGAGACTGTCAGCCAGTCCAAACCGGCGGGAGGCTGGTGCGTGCCATTGCTTTCCATGGCCACTCGATAACCGAGTTGGTGGAGGCAGCAGACAAGCTCCTCGTCGGCTTGCAGCGAAGGCTCACCACCCGTGAGAATGCACCAAATTGCCACATCTGTGGATTTGGGTGAAGGGAAGCCAGCTAAGCGCCGCACGATGTCGTCGAGCGACATTAGTGTATACTCTGTGAAATCGGTGTCACAAAACGAGCAGTGGAGGTCGCAGCCGCTGAAACGGATGAAAACCGCCGCCTGTCCCGTGTTGCGTCCTTCGCCTTGCAGGCTGTAGAAGATCTCGTTGATCCGATACTCCTTCATATGACGATAATCGTTATTTTGCTCTTATTTATTTTCTTACATTATTTAGTCTTTGTCTTTCTCATACCACGCGATGTTGTTGTCGCTTTCCTGAACCATAGCTTTGTAGCAGTTAGGTACTTTGTCGACTATCCATCGTGCAATATTCTCTGCAGTAGGGTTGAAGGGCAGTACCTTGTTGATGTCCTGATGGTCGAGGCGGCTGTGGATGAGTTGTTTGATTTGTCCAAAATCAGCGACCATGCCATTCTCGTTGAGCTCCCGTGCTTTGCAATAGACGGTGATATGCCAGTTGTGTCCATGCACCTGTGTGCATTTACTGCTGTAAGTCAGTTTGAGATGATGGCTGGCTGAAATTTCGAGGCTCTTTTGTATATAGTACATTTTGCTTGATAATATTGTGAGTCAGCAGGATAGTCCTTGCTGTGTGTTGTTGTATGTTTTTTATTTCCCTTTATTTTTCTGAATGTATGCCAATTCTTGCAGTGCGAAATCGCTGCTGTCGGGCTCGTCGAGCATTTGCTTAAGGAGCTTTTCGGCGTTGTCATAGTCTTTTAGCTCCACGAGGATGTAAGCTTTTCGGCGTCTGAGGAAGTTGATGAAGGCTTTTTCGGATTGCTGTTCATCCGAATAGCCTTCTTCATCATCGGTATTACTACTTTCCATGGTGGGCACGATTTCCCTGAGCAATCCGTTGATGAAGTTCAGCGCACGGCTGTCGTGCGAGTTGACCAGGCAGTTGATATACATCTCTGTGTAGGTGATGCGCCGAGTACTGACCAAGGATTGCAGGTAGTATGCCCCCTCTTTGTACCGACCTAAGCATGTATAGCATGTGCCAAGGAGATAGCTTACCTCGAAATAGTTATTGAGTTCCTCTGGTACCATCTCTCCACAGTCTTTCGCCAATTCCTGATATACGGGCTCTAACCTCCGGACTGCCTCGTAGTATCGTTTCTCATGGATGAGATCCTTGCTTTCGAGAAAGAGCTGTCTAAGTTGTGGTGTTTGCAAGTACAGGAGCAGTTTCTCGTCGTTGCTGAGTTGGTCAGTGCTCCCTTTCTGCTGTTTGGCCATTGCCTCTTTCCAGATATAGTTGAATTTCTCCTGAACATTTTTCTTGCCCTTGAGGTCATAACCGAGGAGGAGACTTGTAGCGGTCTTTATATGGTCATTGCTTTCCATGGGGAGATCCGGGGTTAATGGGGTAGGGATGAGACATAATGTGACCCGATAGTAGATGGTGTCAGTCGACTGTCCTTCATCCTCCACATCAATGATAAGCTGCTGACGGACAGAAGGACCCCCAGGATCGCTGAAACTAAGCCGCAGCATGGCGGAGGAGCTTGTTACTTTTTCGTCTTTGATGATTGCCTGATGGATGGGGTAGGAGAGAATATCATTGGCGTTGTCGTGATGCTCGGCCTTGTCACCCCGACAAATGTCCAGGCTTACAGGTTGCAGAGATGAGAGTCCCAACGTGGCTGTGAGAAGGTGAGCGAGGCTGAATTCTGAGCCTTTCTGTTCGTGCCAGTTGGGTCCTTCGCTTTGGTGCATCATCTCCTGCTCACGTAAGAGGAAAAGTTCGTGCTGCCATTCAGCGCCTTGCTTCTCCACGTCGTGGTTGTCGATATGGTTGGAGGAAGGCCTCAGCTCGCTGTATTGTTGGACAAACATCGCCTGCCAATAGAAGATGCTGCTGAGCTCTTTGCGCAGGTTGTCGGCGGCATCGTCGTCGTGTAGGGTGAGCGTGTCGATAATATGCAGATCCACTTTCCCCGTCTTCTCGTTGACGGTGTAGACGATGCGACAACTTTCGGCGTTGAGGTTGCATCGGTTGCAAAGGCTGCGCACGGGTTCGAGATAGCTGATAGGGGTATCAAAGAAGTAGAAAAAGAAGAGTCGGGTGTAAACAGAATTTTTTTCCAGTCTCACACGGAAGTGCCCGCTCTGATAATCAAAGCGGGCTACCAGATCGTCGTGGTCTTTCTCCCAAAGAGCTTGTGTGTTGAGCGCTTTAAGTGCTTTGTCAAGGCGCTTCTTGTTGAGCTCTTGCGCATGGTCGAGCTTCAACCTGGTCTTTTCACCTCTTTGTTCCAAGAAGTGTATGAGCAGGGTGAATCCCGCAGTGATTATACATACAGCAAGAAGCTCTAAAAGAAATACAAGCCACGTCATTCATTTACTTTTTAGGTTTACAAATATAAGCATTATTTGTGAAACCCCAAAGAAAACGGTCATCTTTTTTATGTCCGCATGCTGATTTCTTTATGATTTGGTAATTTCGATGGTCTGTGAGGTCGGGGATAGTCTCCGCCCTCAGATTCCATCTTCTTTGCTGTTATTTCTTCTTTGCAGTTTTCACGGTGGGCTGATACTCTTCGATTTTCGACACGAGTTTGTCCTTGCCCTTTGTCCACAGTTCAATGCGCACGATATGTCCTACGTCAGTCGAACCTAATCTCTTGATGTGCCGTGTGCAACCCATCGTGAGAGTGTCGCGTCGGCTGGGATAGCTGATGAGTTGCAGGCTTTTCTGATCTGTGGCCGGTCCCACATAGAAGATGTCGGCACTGTCTTTGATATTTTTCATCTCGGCGGCCCGCTTACGGTGCAAGGCTGCGGTGTCGATGGGCTCGAAGACCTTGGCTGCCACTGTGTCGCCGAGCTCTTCTTTAGGAGCCATTCGGCAGGAGGTGGTCATCAGTGAGAGGACGATGAAAGGTATGAAGAGATAAACGATCTTTCTCATAGGACTTTGTCAGGGTTGTTGTTGATACTGAGTTTTGCCAAGCCGCCTTCCGAAGTCTCTTTGTAGAGCGAGGGCAGGTCGTGTCCGGTTTGCCGCATGGCTTCTACGACTTTGTCGAAGCTGACGCGGTGCTTACCGTCGCTGAACGAGGCATAGAGGTTGGCGTCGAGGGCGCGTGTGGCGGCGAAGGCGTTGCGTTCAATGCAGGGAATCTGCACTAGTCCACATACAGGGTCACAAGTCATGCCCAGGTGATGTTCCAGTCCCATTTCGGCGGCATACTCTATCTGTGCGGGGCTGCCACCGAAGAGTTGACAGGCAGCTGCCGAGGCCATAGCGCAGGCCACGCCGACCTCACCCTGACATCCCACGTCGGCTCCAGAGATGCTGGCGTTTTCCTTGACGATGTTTCCTACCAGTCCGGCTGTGGCGAGGGCGTGGAGGATGCGGTTCTCGGAAAAGTCGTGCCCTTCCCATAGATGGTATAGTATAGCGGGAATGACACCACAGGCACCACAGGTGGGTGCGGTGACGATGGTACCGCCACTGGCATTCTCTTCACTGACAGCAAGGGCATAAGCATAGACCAAAGCACGCGTCTGCAGGCTTTGCTTATAGCCTTGCGCCTTGACGTAATAGGTGGGTGCCTTGCGCTGCAGGTTCAGTGGTCCGGGCAGGCGTCCATCGTGCTTGATGCCGCGCTCCACAGCTGCTTTCATGGCCTCCCATACGTCATGGAGATAGTCCCAGATGCTGTCATCTTCCCACTCCTTGACATATTCCCAGTAAGCGCGACCCGTGTTGTCGCACCAGTGCTGGATATCGACCAAGTGGGTGAGGGGATAGATATTCGGTGAGTCGGGAAGGATGCCGGTGGGGTGGTTGCCCTCTGACAATGCTCCACCGCCGATAGAGTAGACGACCCAAGGTGAAGAGGCACGACCGTCATCGGATGATTTTTGCGGCTCCGGGGTGTCGAGCGCCTCAAATTTCATGGCATTGGGGTGGAAGGGAAGGAAAACGTCGGGCTTCCAAATAATCTCCACCACTCCCTGCGGTTCGAGTACCTCTTTGATGGCAACATCGGTCATGTGGCCTTTGCCCGTGGCGGCGAGCGAGCCGTAGAGTGTCACCCGGAAGGCTTCGGCCTCGGGGTGCTGGATCAGATAGAGTTGTGCTGCTTTCTGCGGACCCATGGTATGGCTCGATGAAGGTCCTTTGCCAATGCGGTATATCTCTCGTAATGATTTCATAAGCTCATAAATATGTCGCAAAGTTACACATAATATTTGAAAGAGGGCGACTTTTCAGTGTTTAATAAGAGAAAAGTATCATGCCAAAGTAGGAGGCTGGTAATGTCACCCATGAATATACAATAAAATAAATCCGCCGCACGGCTGTGCATCGGATGCATCGGCCATGCGACGGATATATTTATTTGATTCGTGGTAGGGCGGATTACTCAGCCACGAAGCTGCTCAGGTCATCGGCCTTGAAGTTCATGATGTAGGCATGGCTGCCCGCGCACTCCTCTTCGGCCATACGCACGTAGACGTTGGCGCTCTTGGCAAACTCCTCGGGCACGTTGGTGGCGTCGCGCAGGAGCAGCAGCGAGAGGATAATGTCACCGGTCATGTTGTACATGCGGCGTGCGAGTAAGTCGTGCTCGTCCTGGTTCTCGTCGGCCTTGACCTTCTCGACAGCCTCCTCGTAGAGGTCCACGAGCTTGGCCATACGGTCACGGAGCGGTTTCATGCAGTCGCAGACATCCTCGGCGAGCATCTCGCGCATGATGCCGAGATAGGTGCCGTTGGTGATGTAGCGAACGGCAGCGACCACCTGCAGCTGGGTAGTACCCTCATAGATAGAGAAGATACGGGCGTCGCGCAGCAGACGCTGAGCCTTGTACTCCATGATGAATCCGGAACCACCGTGGACGCTGACGCAGTCGTAGGCGTTTTGGTTGGCATACTCCGAGGTCATACCCTTGCCCAGCGGCGTGAAGGCATCGGCCAGACGGCTGTATTTCTTCATCTCCTTGCGCTCGTCGGGAGTGAGCTTACGCTCGCGCGAGATGTCCTCAAGAGTCTTGTAGATGTCGACGTAGCGTGCTGTCTGATAGAGCACGGCGCGTGAAGCGTCGATCTTGGCCTTCATGCGAGAGAGCATGTCGTAGACGGCGGGGAAAGTGATGATCTTCTTGCCGAACTGTGCGCGCTCCTTGGCGTAGGCCAGTGCCTGGTCGTAGGCTTCCTGCTCGAGGCCGACGCTCTGTGCGGCAATACCCAGACGGGCGCCGTTCATCAGGCTCATCACATATTTAATAAGGCCCAGCTTGCGGTCGCCGCAGAGCTCTGCCTTGGCATTCTTGTAGACGAGCTCGCAGGTAGGAGAACCATGGATACCGAGCTTATTCTCGATGTGGCGCACGTCCACGCCGCCGTCACGCTTGTCGTAGATAAACATCGACAAACCGCGTCCGTCACGTGTGCCTTCCTCGGAGCGAGCCAGCACCAAGTGGATGTCGGAGTCGCCGTTGGTGATGAAGCGCTTCACACCGTTGAGTCGCCATGTGCCGTCAGCGTCCTGTGTAGCCTTAAGCATGACACGCTGCAGGTCAGAGCCGGCGTCGGGCTCGGTAAGGTCCATGGACATGGTCTCGCCCTGACAGATGCGGGGGATATACTTAGCCTGCTGCTCGGGTGTACCAAACTCATAGAGTGTATCGATACAGCTTTGCAGGCTCCACACATTCTGGAAGCCGGAGTCAGCGGCAGACACCATCTCAGAGAGCATGGAGAAGACTGTGATGGGCAGGTTCAGACCACCGAAGCGGCGTGGCATGGAGATACCCCACAGGCCGGCCTTGCGGGCAGCGTCGAGGTTCTCGTAGGTCTTGCTGGCATAGACCATGCGGTTGTTTTCAAGGTGTGGTCCTTCCTGATCCACGCTTTCCGAGTTGGGCTCGATGATGGTCTTGGCCACGTCGTCGGTGATGGCCAGGATGCGCTTATAGTTCTCAATGGCGTCGTCGTAGTTGACGGGAGCGTCCTCGAACTGGTCTTTGTCGGCGAAGTTTCTTTCTTTCAGCTCAACGATTCTCTTCATGAGAGGACTGTTGAAGTAATATTCTAATTTCTTTACGTCTACCATGATTACTTGGTGTTCTGCTTGTAATACTTAATAAGTTTAGGAACCACCTCTTCCACCGTGCCGGTGATGACATAGTCAGCGATGGCGTTGATGGGTGCGTCGGGATCGCTGTTGACCGAGATGATAATACCGGCGTCCTGCATGCCGGCGATGTGCTGGATCTGCCCGGAGATGCCGCAGGCGATGTATACCTTTGGATGCACGGTGACACCGGTCTGACCGATCTGCCGGTCGTGGTCAACCCACCCGGCATCAACGGCGGCGCGGCTGGCGCCTACCTCGCCGTGGAGTTCCTTAGCGAGTTCAAAGAGCATGTCGAAGCCTTCCTTCGAGCCCATGCCGTAGCCGCCGGCCACGACAATTGGGGCACTCTTGAGATTGTTCTTGGCAGCCTCCACGTGGCGGTCGATGACCTGCACGGCGTAGGAGGTAGGAGAGACATAGTCCTTGGGATCGGGATAGACCACCTCACCCTTGGCTTTGCCCTCGTAGAGAGCCTTCTGCATCACACCGGAGCGTACGGTAGCCATCTGCGGACGATGGTCGGGGTTGACGATGGTGGCCACGATGTTTCCGCCGAAAGCGGGGCGGATGGCGTGGAGCATGCCGGTATAGTGCTTGCCGGTCTTCTTGTCATCGTAGTCGCCGATCTCCAACTGGGTGCAGTCAGCGGTCAGTCCGGAGGTCAGTGCTGCTGACACACGGGGACCGAGGTCACGTCCGATGACGGTAGCGCCCATGAGGGCGATTTGCGGCTTCTGCTTCTGGAAGAGCTTCACCACGATATCGGTATGGGGAGCCGAGGTGTAGGGAAAGAGACCCTCACCGTCGAACACATAGAGCTTGTCCACGCCATAGGGCAGCAGCTGATCCTCAACCTTGCCCTTGATGCCGGTGCCGACCACTACGGCCTCGAGGTCGACGCCTAACTGATTGGCCAATTTACGACCTTTGGTAAGAAGTTCCTGAGAGACCTCCTGCACGGAAGTGCCCTCTACTTCGCAATATACAAATACGTTGTTCATATCCTGATTAGCCAATAATGTTTTTGTCCAACAATTCTTTCACGAGTCCCTCGATATCAGCATCGGTGCTGGTGAGGGTCTGGCTCTCCTTAGCCTGGAAGACGATGCTCTTCACGGCGCTCACCTTGGTAGGAGAACCGGCGAGTCCGCACTGCTCGTAGTCGGCGCCGCAGTCGGCGATGCTCCACTGACCGAGCGTGAGGTAGGGGCGTGTCTCATAGAGGTCGCTCCAAGGCTCGTCGCCTTTGCGCTCCATGGGGCAGGTAGCGTATTTGTATTTCATCATGCGCTTGGCGTTACAGGGGCGTGCGGGAGCGGCGGAACCGTTGACGGTGATCACCACAGGCAGGGGAGCCACCACAGTCTCTACGCCACCATCGATATGGCGGCGGATTGTAGCCTTGCCGTCCTCGATCTTGAGCACTTCCTCGGCATAGGTCACCTGATTGAGGCCGAGCTTCTGTGCCACCTGAGGACCCACTTGAGCCGTGTCGCCGTCGATAGCCTGGCGGCCACCAAGCACGATGTCGACGTGACCGACTTCCTTGTCGATCTTCTCAATGGCCTTCGACAGGAAATAAGAGGTGGCGAGGGTGTCAGCGCCCGCACTCTTGCGGTCGGTGAGCAGCCAACCACAGTCGGCACCACGGTAGAGTCCTTGACGGATGATTTCTCCGGCACGTGGAGGACCCATGGTGACGATGCCCACTTTGACGTTCTCCGGATCGAGATCCTTGATGCGGAGAGCCTGCTCCAGGGCGTTCAAGTCTTCAGGATTGAAGATGGCGGGCAGGGCGGCACGATTGACCGTTCCTTCGGCGGTCATGGCATCCTTACCCACGTTTCTTGTGTCTGGTACCTGCTTGGCAAGTACTACAATGTTCAATTTCATATATATAACTAAGTTTGTAATGTTTCAGAAACGACGGGGCAAAATTACTAATATTTTACTTCTTGACCAAACGAAATGCATAAAAACAGCCAACAATTTGCACAATTGGTAGGCGTTTGTGCATCTTATTCCCTCTTTCATCCCTTCAATCTCGTAATTTTACAAGCCAAGATTATATATTTTACAAAGACGAAGCCCCACTCTCCTCCACCTTAATATATAGTGGTTTTGGAGAACGCATTGCTGACTACCGTCGTGCCTGGACGTTTTTCGAGCAATGATTTCGAAAATAATTCACCACAGTGGCATTAATAAAAGGGAAAAATAGTATATTTGCAGGAAAAAAGCTCAAATGAATAAAGTCAAAGCTGATGTCGACTTTAGTTTCGGCATTGTGCCGGCCTCATGGCCGGTGTGTTTTGTGCCCGGCTGCCCCATGGCAGAGACTTGCCTCAACCATCTTGTCGGCCTTCACATTCCCGGCGGACGAACATGGGGACCAGCCTTCTACCCAACTGCCTTGCACGACGGGCAGTGCGGGCAATACAAGAAGATAAGGAAGTGTCTTGTAACACGGAGGCTAAATTTTGGCACATGGCAGGGGATCTACCTCTGCGAGTTCCGCAATGACGGTGGAGCACGGAAGGTAGTGGCAACGATAGTTGAATGAATAAAAACTTGACGAAAATAGAAATGAAGTTTGCATATTATACTCTCATAAAATCCAGGCACCCAGTATTATGCACAATCATACAGAGAATGTTTTACTGTTCTATGATTGCCATGCTACTGAATCCAACCTCATGGCTATTCTTGTCCTCTCCAATGACAATAGTGATAAGCCCGCAACTTGTTGGGTTGTGTTTATGCTTTGCCATGCTATACTTAGTTCCATATCTTGTCATTGGGAGTGCAATATGGTATTGGCTAAGGAAGAAACCATGGCCGATGCAGACTCTTTTGATATGGTTTTCGGTGAATATTGTCATATTATCAGTCATATTACTTTTTAGCCATATGACTATGATTCCAAGCGGCAACGGACCTAAGTGTCTGTCGCCATTGGTTCTTATTATACCAGTGGCGTCTGTTGTCGGATCGTTGTTGTCTACTATTCCTATTTCGTATTATTGTAAACATTACCATCAAGAACTTACACAAACGCATCTGACCGATGAGAATAAAGTGCGAGTGCATCAAAACATTTCAAGCAATGAGATATAAAGACTTGTTCATAGACTTTGACGACACGCTGTACGACACTCACGGCAACAGTATGATTGCGCTGAAGAAGCTCTTCGACGAACGGCATTGGAAGAAGATTATGCCGTCCTACGAGGCGTTCAGAGAAGCGTACTTTGCAACTAACGTCGATGTGTGGGCGAAGTATGCCCATGGCGAGATAGACCGTGACACGCTGATCGTGGAGCGGTATCGCAGGCCGGTTACGGAGATGGTGAAGGCATGTGGCGGCGACGCGTCGTGGGTTACCCCAAAGTGGTGCGTTGCCGCCAGCGGTCGCTATGGCGATATCATATCGCAAGAGCCTGGTCCCGTACCGGGAGCGAAGGAGCTCTTGGACTATCTCAGAGGTAAAGGTTATCGGCTGCATATCTGCAGCAACGGCTTCCACGAGGTTCAATTCCGCAAATTGAAGTCCGCAGGATTGGAGGGCTATTTCTCGACCGTCATTCTCAGTGAGGATGCCGGTGCCAACAAACCCCGCAAGGAGTTCTTTGACTACGCCTTCACCAAGACTGGTGCTCAGCGCGAAACGACTATTATGATAGGTGATCACTACGATACAGATATTGCCGGAGCCATCAATGCTGGATTAGACGCCATCTTCTTCAACCGTTGGAATGTTGATCCACATACCTTGGACAGACAACCGAACTACATCGTAGACAAGCTGATGGAGATAGAGAATATTCTATGAACATAGCTTCGTTGTCCATTAATCAAAAAATATGGATTGAATAGTGCTAAACAAGTATAAAATTGTTTTCCGTAACAGATTGATTATCAGCAATAGTTACCTCTAAGTAAGAATCTTACTTTTATGTGCCTTCTTGCAGGAAACTGAAACTGTTGGTATCTTTGCACCAGCAAACAAAAAGCAAGTAAACGTAAAAAGACACTATTATGAAAGAAATTAAGAAAATTGCAGAAGGCAAGAATTTTGCAGCCGTTGATTTCGGCAAGATAAATGACTTAGATGAGTATGTCCTCGCGATGGGTGATGTAAAGATTCCCGGTAAGGTATTTGGTGGCCAGGCTCTCGGCACAAACGGCTCGGAATTCTCATTTCAGATTTATGCTCCCGGCCAGGAGGGCGGTTTCTACCATTCCCACAAGACTCATGAGGAACTCTACTTCGTGCTCAGCGGCAAGGGTGAGTATCAGGTTGACGGCGTGAACATTCCGCTGCAGGAGGGCAGCGTGGTGCGTGTCTCACCGGAAGGCAAGCGCACCATTCACAATAACGGAACGGAACCGATGGTTGTGCTCTGTGTCCAGTATCGTGAAACGCTGTTCACACAAGATGACGCTACAGATGGTGTTATCCTACAGGAGCAAGTGAAGTGGTAATAAAAATAACGTGAGTTCGATGAATTTAGAACAGAGTAAGTTGGCGGTCAATGGAACGCTCAACAGCAATGGAGGTCTTCTTTGGGAAAAAGCAATATGCAGCCAAGGCAGCCAGTGTATTGACCACGAAATTCTCGACGCTTCTGTGCCTCGAATGCTCCACCTGAGCAATGTTCTTCAACTCATCATTGACGGTTTCGATGATGGCTCTCTTTCTAAGCAGGAGCTTGTCGGAAACGCTCATCAAGGCTCCCTTCATGTTGTTCTTCAGTTTGGTTATCAGTTGTATCCCGTCCACAAAGAGACGCTGAAACAATTCCTTGCCGATATACCCTTTGTCACCGACAAGTTTGCCATAGAGCACTTCCACGAATGCCTTGTAGTCCAGTGGCTTCCTGTCGTCAACATCACCGGGTGTAATGTGTATGTGTATACGTTGGTTGCGGCATACCCGAAGCGGTGTGCTGTCCACAAAGCTGATTCCCGTGCACTTGCCCAAAAGTACCTTCTTGATAAATATGGCCAGAGGTACGGCCACCTCATGCTCAAGTTCGACAAAGCGGTTATAGGAGACTACTTTTGGGAACAAATGCCTCAGGTGCTTACATACATGCTGCAAGTAAAAATGCTTCAGGCAACGATAGCCAGAACCATGGAACAGAATCATGATAACCATAACCTCCACCTTCGACAATGTCGAACCGCGATGATATTTGCGCTTATTCTGGGGCTGGATCGTGTATTTTTCCATTTGGGCGTCAAAAACTTTGCAGAAATCATCTGCCATACAATAAATTTCAGTAACTTTGTCCTCGGTGATCATAGCGATTTTTGTCTGTATTTCTTTGTATTTCAACACTATAAAGTTACAACAAATTTCGCTAATCACCAAATTTATAAGCACTTATAATTCATCGAACTCACGTTAAAAATACTTTCAAACACTATGCCGTCATGGGCTTATTTCGAGTCCGTGGCGGTTGTTGCGTATAAAATGTACCGGATATGATAAGAAATCAAGTTGTAGATCCACTGTTTCCAAACTGCCCGATTAGGAATGTCCTTTCAAGGATAGGCGACCGCTGGTCTTTGCTCGTGTTGCTGACACTGCAAGGCAATTCGCAGCCCATGCGCTTCCGCGATCTCTGTAAAGAAATACCCGATGTGTCGCAGAAGATGCTGACATCAACACTGTATGCAGCCTATTGGAGACCATGATAATCAACACTTTAACTTTCAAAAGATTGTCATGTGGTACTGGAAATAAAGGATAGTAAATCTTAACCCCAAATTTAACGTATTTAACTTTATTTATTACTACTAACTTCGACAAACTCGAACAAATTTGAAGTATCAACAGCAAAATGCAGTTGTTCCGGCGAAAATGAAAACTTCTCTGAATGACGGAGAAGGGTCTCATAAGTTGCGATCGTGGTATGGACCAAAAGAGAAAGCAAAGTGAACAGGTTTAAGTTTACATGTCTATATACATGGGTGTGCTTAAACTTAAACTTGTTCGGCTCTCATGGCGTCTTGTTTGGCTTCAAGCTCTTTTCTTTTCGTCTCTCAGAGGAATCTGCCTGTTTGTTGCTTCCAGATAGAAGACCTTAGAGCCTCTATTTCCTGGTTTTGACCTTCGGTATAGATTACACCGCATGAGAATACTCATAGAATCTTTAGTGCTTTCGCATGCAGGATGTGAGGTAGGATGGAACCATACCACATAAAAATAGAAAAATGTGATATTTTAGTCTAAAACATTTGGAAAAATGTGATGAAGTTGCTATATTTGCAAGGAAAAATGTGATACGACTATGAAATTGCTCAGACGAAAGATTGACCGTTTTCTTGAGGAGTGGAAGGCGGATGCCAACCACAAACCTCTGATAGTGAGAGGGGCACGGCAGATTGGCAAGACAGAATCCATCCGCCAGTTTGCCCGTACACACTATACCAACGTCATTGAGATCAACTTTGTATTCCAAAAACAATACAAGCAGATTTTCAGCGACGGCTATGAAGTAGACCAAATTATCAAGAACATCTCATTGATAGACCCCTCGCTGACCTTTCCTAACGGCACTCTGTTTTTCTTCGACGAATTGCAAGACTGCCCGGACTGTGCAACGGCATTGAAGTCATTCAAGCTGGACGGGCGCTATGATGTCATCTGCTCCGGCTCACTCATGGGATTGTATTACAAGCAGATAGAATCCAATAGCGTTGGTTACAAGCAGGATTATGAGATGCATTCCATGGACTTTGAGGAGTTCCTTTGGGCCAAGGGCTACAACGAGACGCTGACGAATGATTTGTTGCAGCACATGATAGCGGTGAAGCCCCTCTCAGAGATGCAGATGAAAGTACTGATGGACATCTTCAAAGACTATATGATTGTCGGTGGCATGCCGGAGGTCGTCAGCACCTACATCCGCCAGGGAAACTTCAGTGGCACGCTGGAACTCCAGCGCCAGTTGCTGCTGGACTATGAAGAGGACATCACCAAATATGCACGTGAGGGCATGGAGCGTGCAAGGATCCTGAACGTGTTCAGACATATCTCTGTCTTCTTGGCCAAGGACAACAAGAAATTCCAAGTGTCGAAGATTGCGACAGGGGCGCGCAATAGAGAATACATCGGCAGTGTGGAGTGGCTGGCCAATGCCGGCATCATCAACCCCTGCTATTGCATGGAGATGCCGGAATTGCCACTAAAGGGTAACTACAATCCCGCACAATACAAGATTTATTTCAAAGACACTGGTCTGCTTATTGCCTCGCTTGATGAGGAATCGCAGGAGGACCTCAGAAGAAACCGTAACTTCGGTACGTACAAAGGTGCCATCTACGAGAATATTGTCGGCGACATGCTGGTGAAAACCGGCTATGAGTTGTATTATTACCGCAATGAGAAGAGCACGGTAGAGATGGACTTCTTCATTAGGGATGCTCGCACGCTCATTCCCGTGGAGGTGAAATCGCAAGACAGTAGCACTAAGTCGCTCGTGAAACTCATTGAGAGCGACCGTTATCCGGATATTCGCTACGGTATCAAGCTGGGCTACCGCAACATTGGCTTCAATGGCCAGTTCTACACCTTCCCTTATTTCCTCACCTTCCTGCTGAGGCAGTTTCTGCGGGAGAGAGAAACAAAGTGAGCGTGGGAATGCAGACAGGAATGAAGCGAATGACGAAGCAAAAAGTGATATTTGGAACAGAAAAGTCCCATTTTATGCTTTTTTTATTCAAATAATTACTATCTTTGTAAAAGAAATGGAAGTAGATATTTTATAACGGCAAATGTATTGAGTCAATTCGGTAACATACCTGTCACGGCTGTCACAGTCGGGTCGGTGTTTCCATCTCTCACAGAAAAGAATAAGAAGGTGAGATGGTTGGAGAAGCATGATGAAATCATCAGGCTCAAGCGCGGATTATATGTTGTTAACCCTGAAATTACCGGAAGGACCTTGTCGACAGAACTGATGGCCAATCACATCTATGCTCCTTCATACGTCTCCATGTCCACAGCCCTACGTTACTATGGTTTGATACCAGAGACTGTCTATGAGACGCAGTCCGTGACCATCAAGCATGCAAGGACTTTCGACACCCCATATGGACGCTTTACTTACACTACCATATCCAGCGAAGCCTTTCATATTGGAGTACGCAGTATCAACAATGGGGACTATGCTTTCATGATAGCCACTCCAGAGAAGGCCTTGTGTGATCTGATAGCTAACACCCATCATGTCAACCTGCGGTATATAAAGGAGGCCCGCACCTTTTTGGAAGAAGACTTGCGTCTTGATATGGACGGATTTGCCAAAATGAATCCTACCATTTTCGAAGAATATGCCGCAGTAGGAAAGAAAGGCGATTCCATACGTACCATCATTAAGTTATTAGAGAAAGATATTAAATAATGGACAAGACAAAGATTCTTTTCATCTGCCTGGGCAACATCTGCCGCTCTCCGGCGGCAAACGCCATCATGCAGAAATATATCGACGACGCGGGGCTGACGGACAAGTTCTACATCGACTCAGCAGGAATCGGCCCGTGGCACGTCGGCCAGCTGCCCGACAAGCGCATGCGACAGCATGGTGCACGACGCGGCTATCGCATTGACCACATAGCCCGCCAGTTCGACGCAAGCCATGACTTTGCCGACTTCGACTACATCGTGGTCATGGACGATGAGAACTACCACGACATCTGCCGCAAGGCACACAGTGAGGCCGACCGCCGCAAGGTCATCCGCATGGCCGACTACTTTACGAAATACAAGGGGAGGACCTCCGTGTCCGACCCATACTATGGCGATGGCGAAGACTTCGAGCTCGCCCTCAATCTCATTGAGGACGGATGCCGGGGGATGCTTGATGGTCTAAACCATTAAACAGACTGACAATCCATATAGATGACCAAGGTAGTCCACATCAAGCGTTTCCCTTTCATGGGCGGCTTCTATGCCATCAACCTCTTCGGCATCATCTTCACCGTGCAGGAGCTCAATGCCGCAGAACTCAACCACGAGCGCATCCACACCGCCCAGCAACGTGAACTGCTCTACATCGGCTTCTATCTGTGGTATGTGCTCGAATGGCTCTTCTTGCTCGCCAAATACCGCAACGGCCTCAAGGCCTACTTCCACATCCGCTTTGAGAAGGAGGCCTACAACCACCAAGACGACCTAGGCTACCTGAGCTATCGGCAGCATTACCACTACAGATAGCTACAACAAACGACTACCCAAAAGAACTTTCAAAGCAATAACCACAAGGAGGAAGAGGCTTAATGGGTCCACAGAAGCAATCTTGACAATGTCATTTTATAGGTTCAGACTATTCTCATCCTTAAGGAAATCAAGAATACTAAGGAAGAAAATTCCTTCCTCATTCTGATATGTTGGAGACAGTCCCCCCGTGATGACAATCTTGCGAAAACTGTCGCCGATACTTCGCAGAGACGCCACTTCCTGATCCACTTTCTCCTGTGTAGGCAAAGCCAAGGCCGACTAGATATACCAGCGCTTGTATCCCAGGTTGCAGACAAAGTCGACCTCCAACTGCCTCCTCACGCTGTTGCCTTGTTCATTCCTTTTTGTTCTGGTGACAGAGCCTACATCCACCGACAGGCCTCTGAGGCGAAGCTCATTATATATTAGGTTTTCCATCAGATGGGTTTCTTCTGTCTGGCGGAACTGCAGGCGGGCGTTGCGCAGTCCAAGATCTACGAAGTAGTATTTTGCGGGTGATTCGATATAGCGCTTTCCCTTGATGTCATAGCGCATGGATTTCTCCAGCAGGAAGGCATCTTCCAAATAAGAGAGATAGGTCTGTATTGTGGTAGAGGTGATGTTGCTGTGCTTCACCGTGTGGAAAGTATTAGCCAACTTTGTGGGATTGGTGAGACTTCCGATAGAAGATGCCATGATGTTTATCAGGTCATCCAGTTCAGCGTCATTCTTGATGCGGTAGCGGTCCCGGATATCTACGAGATAGGTGTTCTGGAAAACATTGGTCAAATAGCTTACTTTAGCTTGCACGTCCGGCGTTGTCACCACCTGAGGCAGACCGCCATAGAGCATATACTCCCGGAGACCTTCCAACTGTGACGGTCCCTTATAGACCGAGCTAAACTCGCGGAAACTCAGTGGAGTGATTCGTATTTCATGCCCCCTTCCACGGAACTCGGTGACGATATCTTTGGAGAGAAACTTGGCATTGCTGCCGGAAACATAGACATCCGCATTGTCGATATGCAGAAAACTGTTGAGCACATCCTCAAACTCGCTCACCAGTTGCACTTCATCAAGCAGTATGTAATACATCTCATGATCTATGATGAGGTTCCGCACGTATTGGAGCAACGCATCAGGATCACGCAGCCGTTTGTTTATCCGGTCATCCAATGCCACCTTAATGATATGACTGTCGTCTCCCCCTGTTGATGAAGGTAGTCACAAAACAGTTTGAAGAGCAGATACGACTTGCCACACCGTCTTACACCGGTCACCACCTTCACCATACCGTCGTGTTGGCTGGCAATAAGCCTTTTGAGATGAATATCCCTTTTAATTTCCATGATTCACTAGGGTTCTTTTAGGGTTCTTTCATTTAAGGAGGCATAGATGACAATATGTCGCAAAGTAAAACGTTTAAAG
>ERZ791917.586-NODE-586-length-31942-cov-61.364882_pt1 | contig 31942 bp, 32 predicted proteins | sample MGYA00510138_ERZ791917 | MGnify/ENA primary metagenome ERZ791917 (study PRJEB30046, sample SAMN00792102) | human gut metagenome | study: EMG produced TPA metagenomics assembly of the A metagenome-wide association study of gut microbiota in type 2...
TAACTAACTAAATCGTAACCTATTACTATCAAGAGCAATTAACCTACGCTCATTTTCAATAAATTACACTCTTTTCGTAACTTCAGATTGCAAATATACGAAAAAAACAGACCTATGCTATAATATACTATAGCTATTTACATAAAAATCTTCACATACTTTGTTACTCTATTTATGATAAACGAGAGTGACAAAATAATAATACAACGTATTGTGCAAAGGATAAAATCTTTACGCAAGGAACGTAGTATGTCACAACGTGAACTGATGTTCAGATCCGACGTCAATATTTTTATATTAGAACAAGCCAAACAAGATATCAAAATCGGAACCTTAATTAAAATAACCAGAGCATTAAATATCTCTTTATCCGACTTTCTAAAGGGTATTGAAGATGACACTAATATAGAATAATCCTATTTCCATTAAAAATACGTTAATCCTCATAAGGGTTATTAAGCAAATTGCTACATTTGTAATGATATTAACAAATCTAATCTAATAACAATTTAAGTAACATGAAAAATTTGTTCAAATCATTCTTGATTCTTTCAGCCATAGCTATGGCTATCCCCTGTATCGCTCAAACTCCGAATACATTGACTAAGAAGGAGAAAAAAGCTGGCTGGGAATTATTATTCAACGGAAAAGACTTCTCAGGATGGCGTCAATGTAACGGAACCGCTATGCCCGCGAACTGGGTTATAGAAGACAATGCAATGAAAGTATTTACCGGCGAAGGCAAGAAACCGGGACAAGGCGCTAATGGCGATATCCTTTACCAGAACAAAAAGTTCAAAAACTTCGAGCTTTCGGTAGACTGGAAAGCCAGCAAGATGGGCAACTCCGGTATCTTCTATTATGTACGCGAAGTACCCGGCAAACCTATTTATTATGCGGCTCCCGAAGTACAGGTACTAGATAACGTGGACGCAACCGACAACAAATTAGCGAACCACCTAGCAGGTTCTCTATATGACATGCTTCCCGCAGATCCGAAAACAGTTAATCCTGCCGGCGAGTGGAATACGATCGTAATCCGTGTAAAAGATGGAAAAGTAACGCATACTCAAAATGGCAAAAAAGTAGTTGAGTACACTTTATGGAGCAAAGAGTGGGATGATCTGGTAGCTAACAGTAAATTCAAGAACTTCCCGGGTTTTACCGAAGGTATCTCTAAAGAAGGTTATATAGGTCTGCAAGATCATGGCTATCCTATATGGTTCCGTAATATCAAGATCCGTGAACTAAAATAGTTCTTCGAATCTATCGTATATAAATAAAAAGCCCGGGATTCAGATAAATCACCGGGCCTTTTTATATCTGTTTAATAAGTAAGCCTAATTACTCCCACTCAATTGTCGCATTCGGTTTCGGAGACATATCGTAGCATACACGATTCACGTTCTTCACCTCTTTCAAGATACGATCCGTAATCTTCATCAAGATAGGCCAGTCAACCGGCTCGATCGTAGCGGTCATGGCATCTACCGTATTGACGGCACGGATAATCACGGGCCATTCGAAAGAACGGGCGTTATCACGTACGCCAACCGACTTAAAGTCGGGTACTACCGTAAAGTATTGCCATACCTTTTTATCCAATCCGGCGTTCTTGAACTCCTCCCGTAAGATCGCATCCGACTCACGTACCGCTTCCAGTCTATCACGAGTGATAGCGCCCAAGCAACGTACGCCCAAACCCGGTCCGGGGAACGGCTGGCGATAAACCATGTCATAAGGCAAACCTAACTCTACGCCACAAGCACGAACCTCGTCCTTGAATAATTGACGCAAAGGCTCAACCAACTCAAATTGCAAATCTTCCGGCAGACCGCCTACGTTATGATGGGATTTCACCATCTTAGCCGTCTTCGTTCCACTCTCCACGATATCCGGATAGATCGTTCCTTGAGCCAAGAAATCGATTCCATCTAATTTGCGAGCTTCTTCCTCAAATACACGGATAAACTCACCACCGATAATCTTACGCTTTTGCTCCGGATCTTCCACGTCGGCCAGCTTATTCAAGAAACGATCGGTAGCGTCTACATACACCAAATTAGCATTCAACTGGTTCTTGAAGACCTCAACGACATCCTCGGACTCGCCCTTACGCATCAAACCATGATTCACATGCACGCAAACCAATTTATCGCCGATCGCTTTCAAAAGTAAAGCGGCTACTACAGAGCTATCGACACCTCCAGACAAGGCCAGCAGAACTTTCTTATCCCCTACCTGACGCTTTACCAATTCAATCTGGTCATTGACAAAATTCGTCATATTCCAGTTTGCCTCAGCCTTGCAAGTATCGAACACGAAAGACTTGACAGCGCCCTTGATCGCCTCGACATCATCCGTAAACTCCGGCAATTTAACCTCGCACAACGCCTTATCGTGACCTGCGGCCATTACAGGAGTGCCCATCTCGTAAATACCCGGATTCACGTCGATAGCTACACCGTCGATAACATTGTTTGGGCCACCATTGATAATGATACCTTTCACGTTTGGCAAGGCTTTTAATTCCTCAACCGTGATGTCATGCGGATAAATCTCACTATAAACGCCTAACGCACGAATAGCACGAGCCAACACCGTATTCTCATGACTACCTAAATCCAAGATAACAATCATATCTTGCTTCATGTGACTTTTAAATTTTATTGATTTTACACTTTGTTATACCTAAGACAAATGTCACTCCCACTCGATGGTTGCAGGCGGCTTCGAGCTGATGTCGTACACGACTCTATTTACGCCTTTCACCTTATTGATAATCTCGTTGGAAACTTTGGCGAGGAACTCGTACGGAAGCTGCGCCCAATCGGCGGTCATAGCGTCTGTAGAAGTGACCGCACGTAAAGCTACCGTATTCTCATAGGTACGCTCATCGCCCATTACACCTACGGATTGAATCGGAAGTAAGATTACCCCAGCTTGCCAAATCTTATCGTAAAGTCCCCACTCACGCATCAATGACATATAGATATCGTCAGCGTCTTGCAGGATACGTACCTTTTCCGGCGTGATATCACCCAAGATACGGATACCCAATCCCGGTCCCGGGAACGGATGGCGCTTGATCAAATGCGGTTGCATACCCAACTCCATACCGACACGGCGAACCTCATCCTTGAAAAGAAGACGAAGCGGCTCGACGAGTTTCAAGTTCATCGTATCCGGAAGTCCGCCCACATTATGATGGCTCTTGATAACCGTACCTGTGATAGACAGCGACTCGATCACATCCGGATAAATCGTACCTTGCCCCAGCCACTTGATATCTTTCAGCTTATGCGCCTCCTCATCGAAGACATCGATAAATCCTTTGCCGATGATCTTACGTTTCTTCTCCGGTTCCGTAACGCCCGCTAGTTCTTTATAGAACTTATCTTTCGCGTTTACGCCGATCACGTTCAATCCTAAATGCTCATAATCCCTCATTACGTTCTCGAACTCATTCTTGCGCAGCAAACCATGATCCACGAAAATGCAAGTCAAGTTCTTACCGATCGCCTTATTCAGCAATACGGCCGTAACAGATGAATCCACACCGCCGGAAAGAGCCAAGATCACCTTGTCATCTCCCAATTGCTCCTTCAACTCAGCTACGGTAGATTCGATAAAGGAAGCCGGTGTCCAATCCTTGGCGCATCCGCAAATATTCAAGAAGTTATCCAGCAACTTCGTACCGTCTGTCGAATGGAATACTTCCGGATGAAACTGAACGCCCCACGTTTGCTCACCTTCCACATGGTAAGCGGCAGCCCTCACGTCGTCTGTGCTGGCGATCACCTTGAATTTATCCGGCAATACGGTAATCGTATCCCCATGAGACATCCATATCTGTGAACCCACATGGATCCCTTTCAGTAATTCATCCTCACCATCAATGTGCGACAAATTAGCACGTCCATACTCACGTGAATTAGCCGGTTCCACATTACCTCCGGATGTATAAGCTAGAAACTGCGCTCCATAACAAATACCTAAGACAGGATATTTTCCCCGTATCTCGGTCAAGTCCGCCTTAAAGGCATTCTCATCGTATACGGAATAAGGACTTCCGGAAAGGATCACACCTTTCACGTCGGTAGCGTCATGCGGGAATTTGTTATAAGGAACGATCTCACAATACATATTCAACTCTCTGACCCTACGGCCGATAAGCTGGGTTGTTTGCGAGCCGAAATCAAGAATAATAAGTTTCTCGTGCATGCAATTATGATTATTTAATTGAGTGGCGCAAAGGTAGTAATAAATTCGGGAAGCATAAACACACTGGGCAAATATTCTTCCTTATCACGATACTTTTAAAAGATCTTCCCTTGTCCTATTACGCCTTTCCTCCTGAGACATTCATTATCCACCATCCGTTGCACGATCGTCCACCAACTGTTACATGATCATGCAACGGATGGTGGACGATCATGCAACAGCTATTAGAAGATGAATACCTCAAGAGGAAAACCACAAATCCCCCTAAGGATCCGGCCAAGGGAAGCCGAGAAAACAGCGAACCGTCCGATAACCCGACGAGGGTTCCGGACGGACAAAACAAAAAAAGCCTCGAAGCGTTCATTACAAACAACTTCGAGGCTTTCCTCCGAGGTTCCTGGCGGATTTTAAACTACCAAGTTAATCTCTTTATTTCCAGTCAATTAGAACACTTGCAATTCCGCTACTATAAAACAATTGTAAAACAAATATTCTGTTTAAATCGTTTATTAATAGTCATAAAAATGTAGGAGTAAACTCAATACCCAAAGCACGAGCAATACGAAAGAAACTCGAAATCTGTATATCTGTCTCTCCTTTTTCCACACGAGCAATATAACTTCTTGCTGTGCCAACCTTTTCGGCTAACTCTTGCTGGGTTATCCTTAGTTCTTTCCGGCGGTCACGCAATATCTCGCCATAATACCACGCTATTGACTTCTCATGGAAAGCAGTACGAGAGTCAGTACCCACCTCTCCATATTTATTGTCCAGTAACTCACCCGCTGTATGCAACTTAGCTAACTTATGTTCATCTAACTTTCTCATAACTCAAAGTCTTTTAATATCCGTTCTGCGATCTTTATTTGCTTACTATAGTCTTTTGTGGATTTCTTCAGAAAACCATTCAAGAGTAGTATCTTCTTTGAAAGAATGATGTTCTCATTATCAACAGCAAAAAGAATCGTTCTATATTCATTCGTATTAACAGAAACCCTCATTTCATACAAGTCCGTATGCTCCAAATGTTTCACGAACTTCGTACTAAGTACATACTCTGTTTTGATAATATCCATAGTATGTTCAAACTTAGCTTTTACTTTATCTTGCAACATACCGTAGAACTCTGCAAACTCATCTGAGAAATACAGTTCACGTATATCATTATCCTTTTTATCTGTTGCTTTCATGATGCAAATGTAACTAATCAGATACAATTAAGCAAATATAACATAGACTCTTTAAAGCATTTAACACAAATCGCTTCAGGTTCTTATACTTACCCTTTAGAAATCAAGGATAGGAATATTATACTTATCCCAAAAGGCTGTGAGCTTTTGAAGTTCTTCCTGTACTTCCATTTTTTGGATGCCGTAATAATAGGTAGAATACCCATTTATGCTGTTTGAATAATAAAGTCCACAAATATTTTCCATAACATCGGTGTAATTAATAACACTCGGATTCAGATATAAAGGAGTTTGTCCCTTTAATCTAACTTATCATAATATTTTATGCAACTCGGTAAGCCTTAGGTACGAAATTCTCCAAATGAACAATTTACGGCTACCCCCCGATAACCCGGCGAGAGTTACGGACGGACAAAACAAAAAAAGCCTCGAAGCGTTCATTACAAACAACTTCGAGGCTTTCCTATGAGGTTCCTGGCGGATTCGAACCGCCGTACATGGTTTTGCAGACCACTGACTAAGCCACTCATCCAAGGAACCGAATCAATCAAAAATAAAAGTAATTTTCAATTACCAAGAGGTTCCTGGCGGATTCGAACCGCCGTACACGGTTTTGCAGACCGCTGACTAAGCCACTCATCCAAGGAACCATAATTTCAATACAAAACAACTACTTTCGTTTTGCGAGTGCAAAGAAAGATAATAATATTGGAATTACCAAACTTTTCCTTTCTTTTTTATTTTTCCCTCCGAATATTATAGAAGTAGAGAAAATGAGCTTACCTTTGCCTATCAAATAGATAAATAACGAAAAAATGACTTATACAGAAACTGTAATACCGGGCGTATGGATCATTGAGCCAAAGGTATTGAAAGATGCGCGCGGATACTTTATGGAAGCTTTTAAGCAAGCGGAATTCGAGGAGCATATCGGAAAAATCCAGTTCGTGCAAGACAACGAATCTTGCTCCTCTAAAGGCGTATTACGAGGATTACACTATCAGCTAGCGCCCTATTCTCAATCTAAATTAGTCAGGGTGATCAAAGGACGGGTATTGGATGTAGCCGTAGATGTACGTGAAGGCTCGCCCACATTCGGCAAATATGTAGCTGTAGAGTTATCGGACGAGAATAAACGCCAGTTATTTATTCCACAGGGATTCGCCCACGGATTCCATGTATTAAGTGACGAGGCTATCTTTACCTATAAAGTAGATAATCCATATACTCCAACGCATGAACGGGGAATCCGCTATGACGATCCCACGGTCCATGTAGATTGGAGCATCACAGATCCGGAATCGATCAACCTATCCGAGAAAGACACCAAGGCTCCATTGCTGAAAGACGCTGAGCTTAATTTCAAATACTAAACACTGTACAGATATGAAAACTTACCTAGTTACCGGTGCCGCCGGTTTTATCGGTGCCAATTTCATCAAACATATGCTGGCGAAATATGACGATATCAAGATCGTTGTCCTAGACTTGCTGACTTACGCAGGTAATTTAGGCACCATCGCCGAGGATATCGATGGAGTACGTTGCGAGTTCGTGAAAGGCGATATTTGCGACCGTGCCTTGGCCGACCAGCTATTCGAGAAATACAACTTCGATTATGTCGTGAACTTCGCCGCTGAAAGTCATGTAGACCGAAGCATCGAAAATCCCCAGCTATTCCTGCAAACCAACATCCTTGGTACACAAAACCTATTGGACGCCGCACGAAAAGCATGGGTTACCGGTAAGGCCGAGACTGGTTATCCGGTATGGCGTGAAGGTGTACGTTTCCATCAAGTCTCTACCGATGAGGTCTATGGAAGCCTAGGTGCCGAAGGGTATTTCCACGAGACCACGCCTTTAGATCCCCGAAGCCCGTACAGCGCCTCCAAGACAAGCGCGGACTTATTCGTAAAGGCTTACCACGAGACGTATAAGATGCCGGTATCTATTACCCGTTGTTCCAACAACTACGGACCTTACCATTTCCCGGAAAAATTGATTCCTTTAATTATAAAGAACATATTGGAAGGTAAATCCCTACCTGTATATGGTGACGGCACAAACGTACGCGACTGGTTATATGTAGAGGATCACTGCAAGGCGATCGACGCCGTAATCCACCACGGACGTGTGGGAGAGGTTTACAACGTAGGCGGTCATAACGAGAAGCAGAACATCGAGATCGTAAAACTCACGATCCGGACGATCCATCAACTAATGACCGAACAACCGGAATATCGCCAAGTATTAAAGAAAAAAGAGATCGGTGCCGATGGAGAAATCTCTATCGACTGGATCAACGACAACTTGATTACATTCGTGAAAGACCGTCTGGGCCATGATCAACGATACGCCATCGACCCGACGAAGATCACCAACGAATTAGGCTGGACACCAGAGACCTGCTTCGAGGTCGGTATCGTAAAAACCATCCGTTGGTATCTTGAGAACCAAAAATGGGTAGAGGATATCACCGGTGGAGATTACATGAAATATTACGAGCAAATGTATGGATCACGTTGATTCCTCAACGTGACCGTGTGTATGTGGATGAATCTCAGAGAGGCTGTTTCCTAATTCGGGAGCGGCCTCTCTTATTTGTTTCCGGATCGTCTCGCGTATCTCCTCACGCACATTCCTGCGGGTACTATCCAGTTCCGCTTGCTTGGCAGGTTTCAAGAAATCTTTATATTTACATTTCACTATCTTGAACTTGAAATCATCCAGATTCCCTTTTATATCGATACCCAACTTAAACGGTACCGGCGATTTTAAAACCGAGAGATGGTAATCGAACGTCATATCCAAATTATGCGTTCCTCCTACGGCTACTTTATACCGGTCCATCTCCACCAAGAATGGGAATACCTCGATCTTGTTATCATGGATCGCTAAATCTACCGCTATACTATCGATCATATTCCGTTTTTTATTCTTGAACATCAGCGTCTTCGATATCTCGGTAAATGTCTCACCATCCAGCAACACCATATTCTTTCCGCTCAGGTAGCAAGAGGCATTTACAGACGGCAGCAACACGGACATCGTAGAATCCGCCTTGCAAGTAGCCGTCATCTGGCAATCTACCATGCCTTCGAACGAACGAAGCATAGGGACCAATGTGTCGATATCCGGGAATAAACTGATTAACCGTTCCACTAAAATATCATTTAAGGACAACTCAAATCCCATAGTCGCCTCTTGATCTGTTTTGGTCGTATAAACCATCGTCAGATCTCCGGAACCGATATTCGAGCTCATACATAAATCGCTCAGATTGATACTTTGATCCCGGATTACAACCTCACCTTTCACATCCTCCAACTTCAGATCCTTAAAATCTATTTTTTTAGCATTTGTATGAAGCGTCAGATCCAAGAATTTCGGAACGACAAATAGTTGAGAGATCGAATCCGTAGCGACACTATCCACGGTATTCGCTAATAGATGATCCGTCTCCAGTACGGAGATACTGTCTTCCGAGAAGGCCCTAACCGAGTTGGATGCCAATTGATCAGAAAACTGCAAACCTTTACCTATAGCTAGCATCAACTGGTTACAATCGATCAGATCGGATTCCAACTCGAAATTCGCTTTCAGCTTTCCTCCCCGTAGCATGGCCCGCCGGATGCCGCTAAGCTCTCCGCTCAAAGTAAGATCGCTCTTTCCTAAATGCAGGCGGGCACCACTCAACGTCATATTGTTAGTATTGAAATTCACGCTTGTCTCATCAATATACATCGGAATGGGGAATAAGCGGCTAAAGCCCCTCAATTGCTTAAACCTCACTTGTCCCCGAGCCTCCCATTGGCGTAAGACACTGTTTGAGGAAGCGACCGAATCCACTTGCGACCGCTGTCTATTCGCCCTTCGGGTGGTCTGCGTGCGCCTGCGCAAGGTATCACCGGCGGCAATACGGCGTTCACGTTGTTGACGGATCGCTTGCCGATAAGGTAATGCTTCCAAAGAGAACTGGCTTTCCGTCAGAACCATACCCGTCCGTAAAGGGATAAGAATATATTTTAAGGTGTCCACCGAGATCGTAGCTCCCGCCATAGGGATCCGTTTATCTGTAGAAGAAGCCTTGATGCCCCCTTTCAACACGGTCTTACCGGCCACCATCCAGGTAGAATCCGGCAACTTGGTGCGCAAATGATCAAATTCCAACCCTGCAGTCATAGGGATAACAGCCGTTGTATCAATAACCGGCGTCGTATTGGCTACCATCTTCAATCCACCGATATTCGTACTGATCTCATCCTTATACTTTATATTCAAGGTATCCACCGATAGATTAGCGCTCAACAATCCTTTCGCATTCAGATATTTACTTTCATTTTCCGTAGATCCTACAAACAGATTCGCCCCAGCGATATACATATCCACGCCTAACGGCTTACTAAACGCCTTGAAGCGATCAACCGTCAAATTGCCGGATGATTTGACCTTGGCGAAGCGGCTATTCACGATATCATCCACCTTAAACACCGTAGATAAATCAGCCATCACGGTACCCTCCAGCAGCAGTGTGTCGGGATTCAAGAACTCTTTAGCCAAACGGGTAAAATCGACCTGCCCTTTCATCTCCGCCCGAATCGCGGGATTCCTCCAGATATCCCTAACCTCGCCACTCATGGTCAGCGAGGTATTCAACCCGATCAATGTCAGCTCCTCCAAAGAGACATACGAAGAATCCGGGTAAGCGCCATTCAAATGTAAATCCACGTCCATGCGCAAGGTATCGATCCCCTGTTCAATACCTTTTACATGATAAGAACCATCCTCTATCTTGCAGCATAAGTTCACGGTCGGAACGATACTATCCCCTAATTCTCCACGGATATCCCCTTCCAAAATAATACGTCCCTCAGCAAGTGTTTTATCCCGATCCTTAAAATATTCATCCGGAATAAAATGTAAGAGATCATTCATATCGGAAACCTTCAACCCGAAAGTCATATCGATCCGTGACGGATTATCCTCGGTAGCCGGCACCATAAAGCCATCCGCCGTAAAAGGCAGGTTATTCACCAGCAACTCCGCGTCCCTCAACCCAATCCGGTGAAGTCCGTCAGCCAACAACAAACGTCCCTTGAAGCGTAACGCTAACTTATTCGCCAAAGAATAAGACGGGCTACGGAATACGATCGAGGAAGAACCGGTCTCCACATCCAACTTATTTCCTCGTTGGGTCAAAAGGCCGTCTATATGTAAAAAGAAACCATCGATCGCCGTATATAAATCCTGCTGCCGGTCATCATAGACAAAATGCCCATTCGTAATATGCACTTGCTGCAAATCTATTTTAGGCAATGGAGATGACGATGATTCATCTACCGAATCCATCTCACTTTGATAAATCTCCCAATTCGCCTTTCCCTCCTCATTCACATAACCATAAAAACGGATACTATCCATGATAACCCGAGGAATCGTCACTTTCCCGCTAAACAGATAATCCGTAGGGTTAAATACGACGATCGCTTTTTTGAAAGACAACAAGGAATCCGAAGGAATCATCAAATCCCCCTGATAGCCTATAGAATCCTCAGCCAGATGTGAGATCAAACGCCCATTCGTCAACTTCACTCCCAGATAAGGATACGTCTCAAAATAAGTCAACTCCACCCGCTCACATTCCAAGTGCGCCTCTATGAATTCGTTTGTTTTTTCTACGACCAGCGGTGTCAGCTTCTCCGGAGGTAAGACCGCCCATTTCAGTATACCAACCCCGATCAAGGGAAGTATGAAAAAGATCCCGACCAACACAGACACAACAACCAGCAATATCTTTCTTATTCGTACCATACTCATTCCTTCATCTTATCACAAACAACACTAATTAAATTGTATGAGCAAAAATACGAAATACTATCCCAAAGACAACGCTTATCTCATAAAAAAAGGCCCCCCGCAATGAGAGACCTTCTTTTTACATCTTATTTATTTTTCTACAATTTATTTATCCAGAACCTCGTATTTAGAATGCTGGCTCTTGAACTCGGGAACAATCTCCTTCATCCGCTTCACGATCTGCATATCCCCCTCCACGGCACAAGCACGTACCAAGGCATCAATCCGCAGATTGGCGTCAGCATAGTCATACGCACGGACTTGGGCGATCTTGATCTTCGGATGAAAAGTAGGCTTGGAGGTCTCATCCTCATTGAGTACCTCCTCATACAACTTCTCCCCGTCTCGCAATCCCGTGAACCGGATCTCGATTCCCTTCACCCCGCTCAGACGGATCATACGCTCAGCCAGATCCACAATCCGTACAGGTTTACCCATATCGAACACGAAGATCTCACCCCCATTACCCATCGTACCGGCCTCTAGGACTAGCTTACAAGCCTCCGGTATCAGCATGAAGAAACGAATGATATCCTTGTGCGTCACCGTAACAGGACCGCCCCGCTTGATCTGCTCCTTGAATAACGGGATCACGGAACCGTTCGATCCCAGCACATTGCCGAAACGAGTCGTCACGAATTGCGTACGCCCCCTCACCTTCCCATCCTTGATAGCCTGATCCAAGCTCTGCACGTAGATCTCGCAAATACGTTTCGAGCAGCCCATCACGTTCGTGGGATTCACCGCCTTGTCAGTCGATACCATCACGAACTTCCTCGTGCCATACTTCACCGCCAAGTCAGCGATCACCCGGGTACCGTCCACGTTGTTGCGGACACTCTCCTCCGGGTTATCCTCCATCATAGGTACATGCTTGTAGGCCGCGGCATGAAACACGTAATCCGGGCGATGCTCCTCGAACAATTCCTCCATGCGTTCACGTACACAAATATCGCTCACAACCGTATAGGATTCTATATTCGACCACTGACGAGCCATCATCAAGCGGACATCGTGCAAGGGAGTCTCAGCCTGATCTATCAAGACCATACGTTCCGGGGCGAACTGGGCTACCTGCCGCACGATCTCGCTACCGATACTTCCGGCGGCTCCTGTTATCAGAATCCGCTTACCGGTAAGCTGCTTCCTCACAGCCTCCAAGTCTATCTCGATCTTATCACGGGGCAGTAAATCCTCTATATTCACCTCTCTCAGCTGGGTATGGCTCAAGTCGCTCCTCCCGTCCCACTCTTGGGCGGCAGGAGTCATATAGATCTTTATATTCGCCTTGATCAGCCTGTCCACCATCTCCTGATTATTCCGGATCGCCTCAACTTTCAATGGAGACACCAGCAAGACATCGGCTTGCAGCCTTCTCATCACACCAATCAAATCCTCGTTATTCGGATAAACCTTGACTCCCATTAAATACCGATTCCCTATCTCTGTCAGATCCGAGATAAACCCTGCCAGTACAAACCGGGCCGGATCTTGATTCTGGATACTTTTCGCCAAACTCACCCCACCTTGCTTCACGCCATAGATAAAGGCACGCTCAGCCTTAGCCACACGAAAAGTACTTACATAAAAATATTTCACGAACACACGCATCATCCACATCAAGCTCATAGCCAACAACGCGGAGAGGATCAGATCCCGTTTACGGATATACACCAAATAAGGAGAGAAATCCGTCAGTGTCTGAAACACGACCACGCAAATCAAGCCAAACAAGACGGCGAATCCCACCTTTTGCAAGTCCACGAAAGAGGAATAACGTATAATCCCCGAATAGGTATGGAACAGGCGAAAGCCTACCAGATAAGGAATCAGGCATACCAACAGCGTGACCAATAGATGTCCTAAGATATCCAAGGTCGACAACACACCATTATTCAAGGTATACACCAATAAGCCGGAAAATAAGATCAAGCAGCAATCCAGCAAAATAATACCCCAATAGGGTAAGGATTTCTTGGAAAAGTACCAGGTAGATAGTCGAGAAAAAGGGTTCATGATAATTATAATATATTCTTCTTTATACAATCCACGATATAGGCCACATCCTCATCTGTCACATACGGGCCGGAAGGCAAACACATCCCCACCTTGAAGACAGCCTCACTCACTCCGTTCACATACGCCGGAGCCTCCTTATATACCGGTTGCTTATGCATCGGTTTCCATACGGGGCGAGCCTCCACGCCCGCTCGATCCAACGCCATACGCATAGCCTCCACATTATCATTTGGCTGGCAGTCCGTTGTAGCCGTCCCAGCAGCGTGAATCACACCGGCAGCACCTCCTACGGCACCTGTTATCACCTGTTGGTAGGCATTCTCCTGCCCCCTCACTTTCAAATGCCCATCCAGCGTGATCGTACTTAGCCAAAAGTTACTGCCATAGTCCCCCCCTTCGGGTTGCCGATGTACCGCAATACCCTCCACATCCGCAAGTAATTCCTCATAAAGAGCCTGCACGTGCTTATGATGAGCGATGTGATCATCGGCCACCGTCATCTGTCCCCGGCCAATACCCGCACAAATATTACTCATCCGATAATTATATCCGATCTCCTCATGCTGATAATAAGGATAACTCTCTCGCGCTTGCGTGGCATACCACATCACCCGCTGCCATTGCTCAGCGTCCGGACAAATCAACGCACCACCACCCGAGGTCGTGATCATCTTATTTCCATTAAACGACAATACTCCATAACGCCCGAAGGTACCCAATACCTGTCTCTTGTATTTAGAACCAAAGCCCTCCGCGGCATCCTCTATTACCGGAATATCATACCGGTTAGCCACCTCCATAATTCGGTCGCAGTCATACGGCATACCATAAAGCGCCACCGGAATAATTGCCTTCGGTTTCTTACCCGTCTTACTGATACGATCCTTTATGGCCTCTTCCAATAGTTCCGGATCCATGTTCCATGTCTGCGGCTCACTGTCCACAAATACAGGTATAGCTCCCAAATAAGTGATCGGATGCGAGGAAGCACAGAAGGTAAAGCTCTGTACCAACACCTCATCACCCGGTCCCACGCCACAGGCGAGTAACGCTAAATGTACCGCCGCCGTACCAGCAGACAGGGCCACCACACGTTTATCCTCACCCACGAAAGTTTCTAGATCTTTTTCAAAGCCATTCACGTTGGGACCTAAAGGCACGACCCAGTTCGTATCAAAGGCCTCCTTGATATATTCCTGTTCCATACCAGTCTCACTCATGTGAGCCAAGCACAAATAAATGCGTTTATTCATGATTATGGTAGATAATTAGAGTTTAATTTATACATGAAACTTTCCAACTTTCAGGCAAAAGTTTTAATCATCCTTAAAACTTTTAGGAAAAGAATTTGCCTCAAACACTCATTAATCAAAAAGGAAAATTTGTTTGTTCATACCATATCAATTCCTATAAAGTGGAAAGAAGTCCGAATCCTTGTTAAATTCAGGATCTCTTAAAACCCTCTCTTTTACCAATTCGTTATATAACTCTTGATTAAAAATCTGTTTTGCTATAGAAAATTGATAATCAGATCTACGGTTAAAGGCCGCCTTGAATTTATATAAATTGTCTTCATCTGAACCAACGCCACCTCCTAGATGAAAAGTCTTAAAACCTTGTTCACAACCCCATAAAGCCGCCTTATAAAGCAAAAGATTTGAGGGAGCTAAATTTCGATACTCTATCATTGAGCCAGACAAATGATAGTGCATCTGCTGATTAGCAAACAAAATGATTGACATAGCGATAATTTGCCCCTCATAGACAGCATAAAACATCTCATAATGATCAGACAAATCCTCATGAATCGATTTATAGAATTCCTCCTCAAAGTAATAATACGCATCAGCGTTATCTTTATCCATTGTTGCATTATAAATGCGGATAAAGTCCTTAAACAAATTGTAATCATGAGCATGATGAATCGTAATGCCTTTTTTTTCAGCTTTACGAACCTTATTCCGGTTTTGCCTTACAATATTTTCCAAAATCACATCAGAAGAGGAAAGATCTAGAGCAATCGTTTTTCCTAAATCTATTACGGTTGAAATCTCTTTCATAGGTATAGCATTGGCTAATACTGGATGATAGCGAACAAAATTATCTATAATATTAAGTTCCTGCATCTTCTTTACATACGCTTTCCAAAATACATGGAGTTTCTCAAGGCTCACATCACCTTCAAACAACACCCCACCATACCCATAGGGTGTGATACTATCATATACACCTTCAATTGCTGTCTTACGTTTCATATACACGTAAATAGCCTTCAATCCATCTTCTTCATAAAAAAGCAACTGAGGCTCACCATCCCCATGAATCTGAAATGCTTTTACATAACCTGAAAGATAGTAAACGTCATGCTTTGAAAAAGATAAGACAATCTCATCCCATTGAGATGTTTCCTTAATACTATATATTTTAATCATAAAAACTATTGATAATGCTACACATTCTTTTTATTTGTTCTTGATTGTACCTTGCATCACAAGGTATAGAAAGCATTCTTTTAGAAAAGTCTAACGCATTAATAAAATCCGAGTTATCTGGAATTTCCCAAAGTATGGCGGGATAAATACAATTCTTTATCAGATATTGTCTTAACAATACCCGTTCTTCAAAAGACTCACATAAAAACACTAAAGAAAAAGGTCGCCTGTATTTTATATCAAAACTCTTTAAAATGGTAAACTTTCTATTCAACGCATCAATCGCCGTATTCCAATTCTCAAATCTTTGCAAAGTCCATCGTTTGAGGTCTATCGTAAATAAAATCGTATAACTTTCTTTATCGATACCAGAAAGAGGTAGCTGTGCCAACATACGTTCAGATCGCATGTACTTCTCTCTAAAAACATCTTTATCTCCATTCTTTTTAAGATAATCACTTTTCAAACACATTGCATCATAACGAACACTAGCCATCTGCTCACATAAGCCAGTAGATTCTATCTGACTAGGAAGCCTCTTTCTTTGAGGAGACCATAATATTCCTCCAGCAGCAACAGGTAATGATTTACGAATAGAGGCAATGCACCAATCCGCATCACTATTTAAAGACCAACTCGAAAACAAATCATGTGAATGATCTTCTACAACAGGGACAGATATACACTTATTAGAACGTCTATTTCTAAGTCCAAAATAGTTCATTCGTAATAGCACATCCCCTTCCTTATAAGGAAGATTCCCAACCAATATATCGTCATCTTCACGCAAAGGATTGTCATCATAAAGTATTATCTCAATACCGAATTGTTTGATATGACTAATAACCTCATAACAAAAATACGCAGGAACCCATATCCTTTTCCATCCTTCTTGAAGGATTATCGCATCAATAGCATGACGACCACAAGCATAAAAACGAATATTCTCTATATTATTAAATAAGTTAGATGATATTCGATAATCCATATCACAGATATGAAAATCAGAACCATATTCTTTCATTATTTACTTTTTTCACAATATAATTGGTACGCTTTATCAAAATCTTTTTTTAGCAAATCCAAGTAAATCTGATTATGGAAACATCCACCCTTATAAACACTATCCCGAAAGATACCACCCCTAACAAATCCACATTTTTCATGTAATTTTAGTGACGGAATATTATCTTCCAATACGAGAGCCCATACACGATGTAAACCTCTTTCCTCAAATGCGAACTTCAAAGCAAGAAAACGAGCTTCAGAAGCATATCCTTTACCCCATTCCTTTTTATCACCAAGAAGAATTGGAACACGCCCCGAACGGTTAATCCAATCTATTTCTTGTATATTTACTGTCCCTATCAGTTTATCATTTTCTTTTAAACAAATACCTAACACCATGCGATTATTATCTTGTATGGTATTCATTATCCACTGACGTTCTTTTTCTTTTGATACAAAATATTTTGTTCCGCCTACCATATTTTGAATTTCTTCGTCTTTACGCCATTCCGAGGTAACCAAATAATCTTCGGGTTCCAAGGCTCTTAAATAAACTCTAAAATCCTTCATGTTCTTATTCAATTTTGTTATATCTTTCTCTAAAATGTAAATCATCAACCTCCTCCATATTTCCAGAACCTTCACCTACATCTTTTCGACAAAGAACATTTACCACAGTCATATAAATGATTCTCACATCTGTCGCCAACGTACAATGCTCCACATACCACACATCATACTCAAATTTCTTACTTAACTTACATAAGTTACGACCATTAACCTGCGCCCAACCCGTTATCCCCGGTCGTACCTCATGCCGACGGGCCTGTTCCTTATTATATAAAGGAAGATACCGTACCAATAACGGCCTCGGGCCAATTAAGGCCATATCTCCTTTCAATACATTGATCAATTGGGGTAATTCATCGATCGAAGTAGAACGGACAAACTTGCCAACTTTCGTTAACCGGTCAGCGTCAGGTAACAAATTTCCATCAACATCCCGTTCATCTGTCATGGTCTTGAACTTGATGACCTTGAAGATCTTGCCATCCTTACCAGGACGTTCTTGCAAGAAAAATGCACCGGCACCCTTATTAGCAAAATGTAACCATACGGTAATCAGCAGCAGTATTGGCCAGATGATAGCCAACACAACAAACACGAGGATGAAATCGATCATCCTCTTAAAAAAGTTTTTATACATAATAACTGAATAATTACAAGGACTCACTACCTACCGAATTACAAACGAATCGCAGGTAACTCTTCCCAATTAATTTCCGCATCCGCTTCTTTTACACTACAAAAGTCAAAATCGGAAATATATCTCGTAAACTTCTTAAAACAGGAATTCAAGTCTACATAATTCTTAAAATACCTTGTAAAAGCAGATTCGCCTTCTAACGTCGCAAATCTACGTTTCTGTTCTTTATCAAAATCCTTGATCTGAAAATAACTCATAACATAATTAGATTCAGCCGTCAATGACTTTATTTTAGAATACGTAAATATGCGGAAGTATCCCCCTCCGGAATATACAATTTCACGTCTCCATATTGTAGATGGAGCTATCGGAAACTCTTTGATAGATACTCCATCTATCTCTATTTTACAGGGGAATTTACTTTTATACTCCGGAAAACCTCCAAAACTGCGACTGGTAGGAAAAATCGAACAATCATATAAAAATCTTTTATTTCCATATTTAAACTATTAAATCCTTCATTTTATATATGTATTCTCTTTGATCCTTTTCGCAAGATTACCAGCGGTCATACTATATGTCCGGAGAATCTTTGGTAACAACCGCTCCAGTTCCAATAATGCAATTATTCTCAATATGTACCCCCGGTAATATAATAGACGCAATCCCTATAAAATAATTAGTACCTATATAGACATCTCCTTTTATACCACGAGCGGCATCATGCGCCATAATATATACCATGATAATCAAAGTATTATCTCCAATATATATTCCTTTTAGATTTATCATAAGTTCCAAATTGGATTGCTAGTAGATAGGGACATTATGACCAATATCCATCTTATATATACTACGTAAATACCATGGATAGAAATGGACTAACTTACGCCATATTATTCTCCTTAGCATTTTTATTCCCATATTCATCCTTTCTATTATTCTCTGAATCTGAATCCAAGTTAAACTCTATATAAAAATGACATTCACGTTTATCTACCGGAGGTATTTGCATATAATTTCCATACAAATTAGTCAACAAATCACCACATTTATTAGGAAGAAAAACGGATCTTCCTTCAAATTCACCCTTCATTGGAGGTAAATAGAAATCAACAGGAAACAATTCTCCTTTATAATGATGTTTTCCCGTAGGAATAGCCATATATTTTGTTTTTTTACTCATGGAGACAAATTTGTCATATAAATCAAACCAATACTTTTGATTTTTAAAAGAAAAAACTAAACCAATCAAACAACAAATTTTATAGTAAAAAAAAGAAGATAGATTTACAGACATTGCTTTTTCAAAGTTCTTATTTCTCAATTCATCTTTCTTTGAACAAATAGCAATTGTTCTAAGAGTAAAAGAAACGCAAGATTTAAGAAACGTAAGAAATAAGGAATTAGGAGTATATTCCAAAGGAAATATATCCAAATGAACCCCTTCTTTCTTAAAAAAAGGCCACACAGAAACTACTGTATCTTTTCGATATATTTTCAAAAACAAAGAATGAGCTGGTTGATCCATTTGAGGAGCTGAAAAATAATACTTATCACCCAATTCTTTTGGTAAAACTTCAATAAGTTTATCATAATCCTTTCTAGGCATTAGTAAATCCATATCATCATCCCATGGAATAAACCCCTTATGACGAACAGCCCCCAAAGCAGATCCCCCTGTTAACATCAAGCATAGGCCATATTTATCACACACTCTAAATACATCTTCATAAATAGACAAAAGACACCGTTTCAAGTTACTTAACTGAAGTGGTGACAACTCTACTTTCACTTCCAATTTTTTTGAGTTTTTTGTCAAAAAATATCCAAATCTCTTCATTTACAGATCATATATTTACAATTTGAGAATTCTCTTTTACATCTTCAATCGCCCGAAACAAATAGAAATCGATTGGCTTTGTTATCTTTATGTTTATATCATTAGATTTTACGACATGTAGATCATAACCATAATGATTCATCAAGCTACAAGAATCTATAAAAGATATAAATCCCTCACCTTGCGCTTTCAAGTGTGCATCCAATATATCTCTCAAATAAAAAGATTGTGGAGCTTTCGCAATCAAAGAAATCGCTCTTTCTTGTACTTTTTCAATAGTTTCTCCATCAGCTACAATAACGGAAGTTTCAGTAGAAGGTGCAACTGTAATCGCAGAACCATACGTCTTTACAGAACGTATGTTATCATCTATTAGCTTATGATCGACCAATGGTCTAACCGCATCATGTATTAACACCACGGAATCTAAATCATAATGTAACGATACTTCTTTTAAACCATTGAATATGGAAGCCTGCCCAGTCCTCCCTCCAGAGACAATATTTACGATCTTATCTAAATAATATCGCTCTTTCAAATCAAACATATAAGGTATCCATTCCTCAACACAAGAAACCACAATTGCATCTATATTTGGATGCGACTGAAAAACCTCTAAAGTATAAACAATAATAGGTTTTCCATGCAATTCCAAAAATTGTTTTGGCTTAGATTTAGAATTCATTCTCTCACCTATACCACCAGCAAAGACCAAGGCTACATTCATGATTGAAATTATTTTAAAATTGATTTATAAAACAATATAAATATCTTTGCAATTTTCCAATAGAAATACTTAAAATAAGAGACTTTAAAAGGCAATTTATTTAACAATTGTATCATTTTCAAATTATAAGACAACATCTTCTTTGCCCTACCAAAATCAACTAAAATCAATAAATAATCTTTTACTATTAATTCTTTTTTTGACCCACTAACATTAACCCCTGTCCTTCGATAAAGAATTGTAGATTTATCAACATAAGACATTATTCCTTTTCTTTTACATATCATAGATATCCAAGTATCATGCCATACAAAATCAAATGGAAGAGATAAAGTTTTTGCAATTTGATTAATCATCATTGTACAGCCAAAAACAGGAGAATGAAAAACAAAGGTCCGGTAAAAGCTGTTTCTATTTATACGATCAGGCTCACGACCCAAATATCTCACTAAATAATCCTGTATGATATTCAATTTATTATCACACATAGACAAATCAGTAAATACACATATCGGTAGATTTTCATATTCTACATCTAAAGGACGCATAACATTTATAGTATCTATTACTTTATTAGGAAGCCACACATCATCTTGATCACAAAACATATAATAATCAGCATCCACTACAGACAATATACGCATAAAAGATCTACCAGATCCAAGATTACCCAAATCATCCTTTAAAAGGATAATTAAATCCGGATAATCATTCATATAAGACTCAATAATCGAAATTGTTCCATCCGTAGATCCGTCATCTCTTATATATAATTTCCAGTCCTTATAAGTCTGATTCAATAAAGAATCTATCTGCTCTCTCAAATAACGCTCACCATTGTAGGTAGACATCAGAATCGCTATCATATCAACTTATTATCAAATAAAAAAAATCATTTTATCTATATTGCAAGCTCTTTTCAAAACAAACCACAGATGAAAATAACAAAAACAAATACAAATAACTAAAAATAAATGGCCGTTGATAAATCAAAGAAAAAAGTACAATAGATATAATCAAGAATTTTTTAGATACTGAATGGTTCCTCCAGATAAGATAAAGAAATGAGAACATATAAATAGCAAACATGATAAAACCATGATCCACTATTAGATGTTTATAGGAGGCACCACCCGAATCTACTATTTCTGCCATACCTCTCCCACACCCTATCCAAAAATCCGTCGTGAACAAAAAATTCCTATACCAACTATCAAAGGAAGCTGTAGTACGATTATCTCCTGAAAAATCTCCTCCTGAAAAATCCAAACGAGCAAGAAGAAACTTATTGACTAACTCATCATTCTGCAAATAGAGAAATAAACCTATCAGAAGAAAGAAAGCTACTATTTTATATCTTAATCTCGCATAAAACAGAAAATACAAGAATTGGAGCATATAGAAATATAAGGAAAAACTAAAAATTCCACTTATCAACAAAACTATATTCTTCCAATTACGCATATTCCATCGGTTTGTAATGAGCATAACCCCAGCAATAGTTCCTACTACACCTGGTTCATCATAACAACCACAAAAACGAAAATGAGAGAAATAGCTCTCATCCGGAATCACACAAAATGGGTAAGCTAGATAGTTATACGTCTTTAATTTGTTCAAAGGTTCTATTACAGAATAAGGAAAATCAACACCGATCCATACAACAGCAAAGTAGATCACCAACGAGATACTTATCGTATAAACAAAAAAATTCTGATACAAAGCATAAACCCTCTTTACTTCTCTTTTCTTTAAGAAGAACACACAAAATGGCAAAAGGGTGAACAATCTGCCTAATAAATTAAGATCTAACACATATAAAGAAGCATACAAATAGAAAACAAAAAACAAGAAGCAATGAATAAAATCTTTTTTTTCAATCTTTATACCGGATAAAATCAAAGCCGATATACCACATAGCAATTGGCCATACTTCCCGATTTCAAATCTCCAAAAGAAATATAACTCAGAGGATAAGATTAAACCTATCAAAAACAGGAATATAGCATATTTTCGAATAGAACATGAATTGTCGACAGAGACGATATGTAAACGCATTAGTCCCATATATCTTTTATTGCATAATTTTTATGACTCTAGCAGGAACACCTCCCACAACTGCAGCCGCAGGAACATCATGTGTTACCACAGCATTGGATCCAATAATAGCCCCATCGCCTATGGTAACCCCAGAAAGAATCCGAACGCCATCTCCTATCCAAACATTGTTACCAATGACAACTGGTCCTTTAGTTGTCAATCTGCGTAATCGAGGTGGAACAGACAATTGGTCTATCTCAGAATCACCATGTGCATTGTCTGAAATATAAACAAAAGCACCTGTTAATAAATTATCTCCAATTATAATGTTACATATAGATGTAATGTGGCAATACTCTCCTATGCGGCAATTCCTACCTATAGAGATGGAGGGGGTATAATGGAAACCATAATAATTATCCCAAGCCGATAATATAAGTCCTTTTCCAAAATACGTACCTTCTCCCACATGTATATATTGAATACCTCGAAGAGCACGTGGTCTATTCAGCGTCCCTTTAAAATTTTTAAAACATAGTCGAAAACCAATATTATAAAATCTTCGCCATACTCTGCCGGGCAACTTAAATAGCCACCCAATTGTCAAATATATGAACAATCCTATTTTCATATTAACTATACAACAATCCATCAACAAGAATATCACAAAAGAAATTTTCGAACAACACAATGTATAAAATGAACAGAATATTCAGGAAAATACAAAAATGCATTCAATTTAAACACTTTCAACAATTCCTTTATTGCTACATTCGCATACCTATTCTCTACATTCAAATACAAGTTTTTTATTTCCTCATAATCAATAGAAATATTTTTCCACACCAAATCATTAAAATGTTTTGATAGCAGCAACTTAAAACATTCATTAAACTTATGAACAGAAGGAACTAATTGTATATTCTTCCGTCCTTCTTTCGTTCTAAACGCAACATCATTGATTAGTTTATCCGCATATCTCAAAAACTCATCTAAATCATCATAAGAACATACACCATTTCCCGCTGATCGCAACAAAACACCTTGGTCTTTTATCAATTGCTTCTTCCAATCAGAATATGCCAATATGGGTTTTCCATAAAAAGAAGCATATTGTTCCATCAATCCACCTGCAATTGGATAAGTATCAAGATAAATATCACAAGACTTAAATACTTCACTTATATCTTTTCGATTTCCTATCAATAAAATGCGTTCTTGATTTTTTAACTGAGATATTTTCTTCTTCATTAAACGAAAATCTCCTCCTCCTGCTATCAATAAAATCAAATTATCTGAAAGATCCAAAAGGGCATCCATTATCAAAAAAAACAAATCATCCTTACCAAACATTTTATAAAAGGATCCTCCCGTAAATAAGACCAATTTATCCTTTGCTTGTTCGGGATAACCTTGAAATGAAGTCTTATCTTTTGGGAGAATCGGATAATAAGGAGAATACAATAACTGATCCTCTTGCAAATTTCGCTTCTCTAAAGATATAGTTTTCCCATATGCACTAAACTCCAAATTATAATCAATGAATGAAGCACCTAACCAAAAAGCATGATCTGTCAAATTTATATTATACTTTATAGCGCCTTTGATCGCATGAGTCACCATCAAAGAAACCACATCCCAAGGCATTAAATGAAGAAAAACTCTTGACGGCTGATAATTTTCAATTTCTGACAAAATACGACTAGACTTTTTAATGTCATCTAAATCTTCCGAATCAAACAATAAAACTATTGCTCTATCATAAGCTTCAAGTTCCTTCAATATGTCCGGACATTTAGAGCGCATACATTGAACTGACACATATAAGAACTCAACCCCCATACTCATAAAAGCCCTTATATACTGCTGTGTCAACCCTCTATTATCCATACCGTGTGTTTCCAATAAAACAAAACGATCAGTATTCCTAGAAACATTGACTACTGATAGTGTACAATTAGCAATATCTTTTAACAACCGCTCTAATTCTTCATCAACATATATAAAATTAAAACGATAAGCCCATTTTGAAGCACTTATGATATGTTTTAAAGATTGCAAATAGTTTCCTTTTCTATAAAAGGAAAACGCCTCCAACTTCAATTTCTCATAAATAGAGATGACATCTTGGTGAGATAATTCCATAATCAAAAAATTATTTTCCTAAAAACAACCATCATACAAATCAAATATGCCACATAATTCATAAAATACGCCTGATTGATTCCTACCACACCATTCATTCGCATAAACAAGAACCCCAATACCACAAAACTCAAAGAAAACAAGACTTCTGTTGACACAAATGCTTTTGTCATGGATTTGGCTACCATTAAGAAGGATAACAGCCAACTGCATATCTTAAAAAAATCTCCGGTCAATTGCCAAAAGAACAGATTCTCCATCGGCAAGAACTCCGGTGTGAAAAGAATACGGATCACGACAGTACGTAGCAGGTAAACCAAAGTAAAAGAGACCAACAATATCGGAATAATCACTTTATAAGCCTTCACTATTTCTCGCTTGATCTCAACAGAATCTTTCAACTCGGAAAGACGCGGTAAATAATAAACAGAAAACGAACTTGTAATTACCATCAAATACATGTGAGAGATCCGGTTCATGCCTTCCCACCAACCTGCTTCTACAGGCGATATCTCTGAAATCACATACCCCCTCAACAACATTTGGGAAACCGGTAACGTTGCCGCCGTAGTAAGAGCCATCAAAGTATAGTGCATGTATTTCCTCGACAAGGCACCGCTTATCTTCCGCTTAAAGCTGTCCCACGCAAACCAAGGTAATTTCCGTATCATCCAAAGCGTAATAAAGAACATCACACTTTGATAGGTTACAGCACTGATCAAAGCACCGGGCAATCTTAAAACAGATACGAATGACAATGTGAAAATCAAGCCTACTACGCTATTGGCGATATTAATCCTTACATACCTCTTAAATTCCTTAAACCCGTTAAGAATTGAGATTAACATTAGGTTTAAAGCATACAATAGGATTGTAAAACCAAATACGATAAAAACATAGTCATAATCCGTTGATAATAAGATGACCTTGCTTAAATAAGAGTTGAAGAGAATTAAAAAAGCACCAACAAGTAATGAACAGACGGACGTGATCTGTAACGCAGTCGATAAGCAGTCCTTTATTCCTTCTTTATTCTCTTTATATTCAGCCACGTATTTGGTGATACCGTTATTGATGCCTCCACTGGCTAAAGACATCGCTATTGTAGCGAAATTATTCAACTGTCCCACCAATGCCACCCCGGAAGGGCCAATCATCGAGGCTACCACTTTAACGCTAATCAGCCCCGTAAGCATCTTTACCACGGTAGACATAGCCGTAAAGGAAAAGACCTTTACGATGTCTGCCTTTAATGTCCGCTGGCTGAAAGAGAGAATTTTATGAACTATTCCCATTTATTCAACACATTTACCACATAAGCCGCCTCCTCTATTGTCAATACAGGACCTATAGGCAAGCTCAATTCTTGCGAGGCTATTTGTTCTGTTATCGGAAATGCTAGTTCATTCCATCGCTTATAACATTCCTGTTTATGAGGAGGAATCGGATAATGTATAACCGTACCTACTCCATTCTTGGTTAAATAAGCTTGGAGTTCATCCCGCCTTTCGCAAAATACCGGAAAAAGATGGAATACATTTTGCTCTTCAGGAAGCGTATCCGGAAGATAGATATGCGGATTGTTTATATGATCTACATAATATTTTCCGAGCATCTTTCTGTGAGCGTTGTCTTCCTCTAAGTATTTTAGCTTCACGTCCAACACGGCCGCTTGGATTTCATCCAAACGACTATTACGTCCCGTATATTTAAATACGTATTTCTTTTGGCTTCCATAATTAGCCAACGCACGGATGGCTACGGCTAATTCCTTATCATTCGTCGTCACCGCACCGCCATCACCTAACGCTCCTAAATTCTTGCCCGGGTAAAAGCTATGACCTGCCGCATCTCCCAAGTTGCCGGTCATTCGTCCATCCTGATACAAACAACCATGACTTTGCGCACAATCCTCCACCAATTTCAGATCGTACTTTTTACATAACGCTCCGATTTTCTTCGTATAAGCTATACGCCCATACAAATGTACAATGACTATAGCCTTAGTCCTTGACGTAATGACCTCTTCTATTAAGTCTTCATCAATCTCAAGCGTATTGAGTTTCGGTTCTACCAAAATCGGCTTCAAGCCATTTTCTGTTATTGCCAAAATCGTAGCTATATAGGTATTAGCCGGTACGATCACCTCATCACCCGGTTGCATCACCCCTAGTTCCATATACGCACGAAAAATCCAGATCAACGCATCCAAACCGTTAGCACAACCAATGGTATATTCAGTTCCTACAAATTTAGAATAATTCGCCTCGAAACGCTCATTTTCTTTACCTTGAAGGTACCAGCCTTCATTTACTACTCGATTTACAGCTTCGTTAATTTCAGTTCCATGAAGAGCTGTTACGTCTTTAAGTGAAAGAAAAGGTATCATTTATTAATTACTTTATTTACTATTTATTAATTTGTTAGCTGGTAATGAAAATCTTTTTAACACATTCCAATATATTCTTATAAAGACATCATCATACAGATTCATTTTTCACGTAATTACAGAATTTTTTCAGAAATTCACCCTCAGATTTCTCAATCTCATCAATCGTTAGAAGATCCTTAGCCGCCGTTATCATTTCATACCCTAAATGATCCCTTCCATTGTCATCTACTATTTTTTCATAACACTTCCCAACAACTAAGCCATCATGATTTGAATATAAGACTTTTATTCTCCTATCTAAGAAATCAATTAATGTCACATCATTAACACATGTATATCCACATGGAATATCATAGCCATACCACATAGAAGATTGTGTTCCATTAATATGATCGGAATGACCTATATTTTCTCCATGTAGCATTTGTATATAATCATATAGGTAATCTTTTCCACTTGCCAACTCCACTAAATGACTAGCTATAAACCCACTAGACCTTGCGCCAATTTCTACGGGAGTTAATGTTCCATCACTTTTCATTATAACCTCTAAATGTCCAAAAGAATTTTTCAAGCCTAATGCTTGATAGCATTCTTTTCCTCTCAAAGCAATCTTCTCGTATAATTCATCTGAATACACATTAGAATTCCAGTGCAATTTAACAGCTACTTTATTATTAATCACATTATTTGAATGATATTTCACTGATATGCCATATACTACAACATTACCATAATCATCGCCCAGCATATCCACAGTGAACTCTTGTCCCTTTACAAACTCCTCTACTAGAAAATCAGAATCATACGATATTTCTTTCGCTTTCTTTATAGCGTTTTTTATCAAATCAACAGATGACATTTTTTCTAAAATAGTAATTCCACGAGAACTCGCAGCAACATCAGGTTTAACAATCAAATCATATTGTTTATTCAATTCTGCTATTTCTTCCACTGATGCAGCATTTCCACTTATAGATATTCTATTGAAAATTTTCGCTTTCATCCAGTCCTCTCTCATTTGTGCCTTTGATAATACGATATTAAATTTATCTGGCATCACTTTCAACCCATAATATCTATTTATAGTATTAACAGTAGGAACGGCTAAATCTATGCTGGTAAAAGCACCATCAATATCATATCCCCCATCTATAAATGATTGCATCACCAAATCTACATTTTTAACATCATTCTTAATATGTAGATCTCCTTTTACTGCAGGATTCTCATTCCAGTCTACAACAATAACATGATAACCATATGTTTTTAATTTATCACAAACTCCTTGCAATAACATATTCCCACCTAAAATCACAAAACTTTTTTTGCTCATAATATTCCAAATAATATATCGACACCACTAATAACCAGCCTATAAGAGAGTGCATTTTTTCATTGAACCCAACTTATATATAATAAAATCATCATACGCTCTAATATAATCTTCCTCACTATACCCATGCGAAGCCAAAACCAAGCATACAGAACCCGAAGAAAAATCATCCAAGGTACGCCATATGCCCGGAACGATATAAAGTCCTTGATAAGGACGGTTCAAATGGAAAGAACGTTTCACATTCCCGTCATCCAATGTAACCGTAAAGCTACCACTTGCTGCAATAATCAACTGACTTAGTTCCTTATGCGCATGACCGCCACGACTCTCACCACCCGGGACATCATACAAATAATAAGTACGTTTCACATCAAAAGGAACCGTCTTTAGGTTCTCTACCACTGTCAAGTTTCCTTTTCGATCGCTATGATGTTTATCAAGTTCTATCATTGTACAATCATAAACACAGGATATCCGCATGAGTATAATTTTTAAATTCTTGATAATCGTATATATAATCATCCACATTATAAGGAGTAGATGCTAAAACCAAGGCTAATGAGTTTGTTGAAAAATTGATCATCTCCCTCCAAGCCCCTTTGGGTACATAAAGCCCATAGTAGGATCGATTCAACAGAAATGCCTGTTGATGTATTCCATCATCAACATTAACCTCGAAACTACCCGACAATGCGATGATAAACTCCTCATTCTTTTTATAGGCATGACCTCCACGCACTTCTCCTCCCGGTACATCGTATATCCAATAACTACGTACGATTTTGAATGGTACATGCTTGAATTCCTCTACAAAGGAAAGATTACCCCGCTTATCTAAAAACTTGGGTAGCTCTATTATTACTGGCTTGTTATCCATCTATTTTCTCACCTATCGTTGTACATATCTTCATAATACCTTTGATACTCTCCGCTGGTCACCTGATCCATCCATTCCTGATTCTCCAAATACCATCTCACAGTCTTTTCAATACCCTCTTCAAATTGGTATAAAGGTTCCCATCCCAATTCTTTCTGCAATTTGGTGGAATCGATGGCATACCGGGCATCATGTCCCAAACGATCGGTCACATAAGTGATGAGATCCATGTCCTCTCCTTCCTTACGTCCCAACAAACGGTCTACAGTACGAATGACCACCTTGATAATATCAATATTCTTCCACTCATTGAAGCCACCTATATTATAGGTATCCGCAATCTTGCCCTGATGAAATATCAAATCAATGGCACGGGCATGGTCCTCCACAAACAACCAATCCCGCACATTTTCGCCTTTTCCATAAACCGGAAGGGATTTGCGGTGACGAATATTATGAATGAATAAGGGAATCAGCTTCTCCGGAAACTGATAAGGGCCATAATTGTTGCTACAATTAGTCACAATAGTCGGCATCCCATAGGTATCATGGAACGCACGAACAAAATGGTCACTGCTCGCCTTACTTGCGGAGTATGGGCTATGTGGATTATACTTGGTATCCTCATAAAAGAAATCCTTTCCGTAAGCACGGTGATGTCCACCCGAGGAAGCGGTAGTGGTAAATGGCGGTTCTATTCCCTCCGGATGGCTCATGGTTAACGCACCATAGACCTCATCCGTTGAGATATGGTAAAACATCTTACCTGCATATTTTTCGGGTAGCGATTCCCAATACAATTTGGCCGCTTGCAACAAGGAAAGGGTTCCCATCACATTTGTTCGGGCGAAAGTAAACGGATCCTTGATACTCCGATCCACATGGCTTTCTGCCGCCAAATGAATAATACCATCGATTCGCTCCTCTTGCATCAGTTTATAAAACGCCTCGAAATCACAAATATCCATCTTCACGAACTTATAATTGAGCTTATCCTCGATATCCTTCAAGTTTGCCAAGTTACCGGCATACGTCAACTTGTCCAAATTGATAATATTGTACTCGGGATATTTGTTTACAAACAGACGTACAACGTGAGAGCCGATGAAACCAGCCCCACCGGTGATTACGATATTTCTTTTTGACATGATTCTGTTTATTTGCCTTTTAGCGAAACTTTCAAAAAATTCGTATGACGATACCCTTTGCTCTTAATCCCAATTGGGTCTTCCCGTATCTTTTAATTCATCAATCACTTTTAGCAGGTATTGGCCATATTGATTTTTCAGCATCGGCCGTGCCAACTCTCGCATATGCTCCTCCGTTATCCATCCTTGGCGATAAGCGATACCCTCCAGGCAGGCTGCTTTCAGCCCCTGCCGTTTCTCCAATACCTCAATATAAGTAGATGCCTCACTCAAGGAGTCGTGCGTACCGGTATCCAGCCAAGCGAAACCACGTCCTAAAGTCTGCACCTTCAACTCTCCATTCTCTAAAAATTGTTGGTTCACAGTCGTGATCTCATATTCACCACGAGCGGAAGGTTTTATACGCTTAGCGACATTCACTACCTTATTCGGATAAAAATAGAGACCAACAACCACATAATTACTCTTTGGGCACTCTGGCTTCTCCTCGATACCCAAACAAACAGTTGCCATCCTTATCAAACTCGGCTACGCCATAACGTTCAGGGTCATTTACCCAATAACCAAAAACAGTAGCCTTCTCCTCCTCCTCTGCTGTACGAACGGCCTCTCTAAGCATGGAGACAAATCCATTCCCATGGAAAATGTTATCTCCCAACACCAAGCAGACAGAATCATCGCCGATAAACTGTTCGCCGATAACAAAAGCTTGCGCCAAGCCATCGGGTGAAGGTTGTTCGACATATTCGAAATGCACACCATAGTCTGAGCCATCTCCTAACAGCCGCTTAAAACCTAGCAGGTCGTATGAAGTCGATATGATCAGGATCTCCCGGATTCCCACCAGCATCAATACGCTGATGGGATAATAGACCATCGGTTTATCAAAGATCGGGAGCAATTGCTTGCTTACTCCTTTGGTGATCGGAAACAAACGAGTTCCAGAACCACCAGCCAATACTATTCCTTTCATGATTATAAAAATTCTTCTTGTGGTATCGTCTCGTCTTGGTTCTAGCAGTATTACTCATTGAACAATAAGATCATAAGGCAGGGCGACATCAATTCTCCTCATCCTTGTTCATTTTCATTCCACTAATCACCTCTTTTATTTCCACATGCTCTTGTTCCGTATAGATTGCTTTCAGAGGTTTCCCTATTTTTTCATGAGCTACTTGCTAAAAGTAGCTTACGTTCATCTCCTAAGTATCTTAAGAGCATGGCGCAAGTCACCTAACATACTTTTTTTACTCAACCTTCATAAATTGAGTACTTACAAGATTATACATACGAAGTACTACTTACCTGGCCCAAAGACATATCTCCTCCGAACATAGAAGATATACTCCTTAGGCTAGGTAAGTATATATGTTGACTATGTCTAAATTTACTTCACAGATTTTACTGTTATATTCTAAGGTACTTCACATCTTAGAGAACCTTCTCCTGAAAAACTTCACAGGGTTGAAAGTTGTTTCCTGAACCGGTTCACAGC
>ERZ791917.593-NODE-593-length-31589-cov-15.147999_pt1 | contig 31589 bp, 29 predicted proteins | sample MGYA00510138_ERZ791917 | MGnify/ENA primary metagenome ERZ791917 (study PRJEB30046, sample SAMN00792102) | human gut metagenome | study: EMG produced TPA metagenomics assembly of the A metagenome-wide association study of gut microbiota in type 2...
CGGGTGATATCAGCCTCTGTTTCTCGGAACATCTAACTGGACACCCTAATAATTTTGTCGCTATTTTATATTTTAAAAAGCGATTCTGTGAATGTTTACTGCATCATCAACAACGATGTACGAAGTAGAATGTCCATTTTTTGCAAACTCATTAATGGTATAATCAAGATTACAGATTTGGAGCAAGATTAATATTTACTATTTGCGCTTTCTCAACGGAACCTTTAGGATGAGTTCTTTCACCTTCTTGGACCATTATTATATTACCTTTTGGATCTCGGTATATTGTTAGGTCTGTCCAGGCGTAAAGGGATCCTGTTATACGGTCGCCATTTACCTTACCAAGTATAATATTGAAACCATTTTGTACTTTCTTATGATTATCAAATATAAACATTGGTAACAAACTTTTCGACACTTCTTGCTCATACTTTCCTTGGGCAAGATAAGTGATATTTTTCAATCTCGTAACCAAATAATATGCACGGTCAAGATCATTCTTCCATCCATACCACATTTTCTTTTTGCAATGCATTCTAACCCCCATCTTTGTGTTGATCATGTAAGCGTCAAGGTAAACCTTTTTGTATTTGTTAGGTTTGAAAACGGACGAGTTGGTGGGTATATTGTCGGACATGAAAGCCTTGGACATTTTTATAACGGATGTAGAGACATCATTATTCAAATTAGCCTTGACCACAGTATTGCCTACAACATAAACACCTTCATTATTGGCAATATAGGACTCCACGTTATCTTCATCCGGAACATAAAGCGTCAAGTCTGTACTGTCGTGTCTATTGCTAATCAGCAGTCCATTATACTTAGCCTTGTATACATTGTACAAGCTTCGGAACTGCTCTTCTGACGATGCCTCTTCCCCTATCTTTTCAAGTTCATCATCGGCTTGTTCTGCTAAATCGTGGAGAGTTCGTACTCCATAGGACATTAGGGTTTTCTGTTTCTCGGCATCTGTCTCATTGGAAAGATATTCTTTAAAAGAAACCAATGATGCTTCATCTTTGAATTTAAGTGCAACTGTACCCATATTTTCTGAAGCACGAGTTTGGGTACTTACTATTTTTCCGTCTTTAACCATAACGGCGGATACCGTGGATTCCGGTTTGGGCTGATCCAAAGAATTCTGCTCATCGTTGTCGCAAGCTACTAGCGACATTGCGATGAAGGCGATCATTACAAATTTATTTTTCATGTTTTGATTTTGATTAAACCATATACAAGACAAGAAAACCAAAAAATCACTTACTCGAAATTGATATTTTTTTGTTTCTCGCACAAAAATTGTAACTTTGCGGTGATAGTAGTAAGTGTTTTTTGAGCAAATCGCGTTATAGTAATAAATATAAGGATGGTGAAAGATGTCAGATAGAAAAGAGATAGAAAGACTGTTCAAGAACAATTGGGACGCGCTGTGCATGTTTTCTTTGCACTTCGTCGGAGACATGGACACGGCAGAAGATGTTGTCATGGACTGCTTTCTTAAGTTATCGGAAAGAATCGGGCATGGAGAAGATATACTCACCCCCAAGCATTACCTTTATCAAATGGTGAGGAATGGGAGTCTTGATAAGGCAAAATACTTGGGCCAAACAGTACAATTGACTGAGGCAAGCAGGACATCTGAGGATTTTGATGATGTGTCAGAGCGCAGCGTACGTGAGGCAAGACTTTGGAAAGCCATTGACAACTTGCCGCCTGTGCGACGTGAGGTTTTACTGATGAGCAAACGAGACGGGATGCATAACGATGAGATTTCTCAAATTTTAGGAATATCCGTAAAGACTGTGGAGGCGCACCTGTATAAGGCTTACAAGACTTTGCGTGGCAAGGCCAAGGAGATATATTTGTTGGTTTTCTTTTAAACACGACATATTATGAAAGAGAATAATAACGACGAGCTACAGTTTGTTGTAAACCAGTATAAGGAAAGACACAAGAACTCCGATACAGCGTGGAATGAGTTTTTGGGATTATCTGGATTATCAACAAGAACATCCAGCAGGCGGTAGCTTGCAGCAGCATGCATTGCGTTTGCAGCGATTATAGCCGTTGCTGCTACCATATTTATCGCTAATCGTAGTAAAATAACCCCGAAGACACCATCTGCCAATAAAGAAAAGATGGTAACTGATACTTTGACGAAAGTTTCTGGACAAGTAAAGGACAGCGTGAAGATATTCCGTTTTGACAACACACCTGTCAACTCGGCACTGAAGGATATTTCTAACTTTTATGGCGTCCAGCTTGAAGCCAGTGATACTACAAAAGATATATCGGGGGAGTTTGAGGCTCACAATGTTGACGAAGCCATAGATCTGCTACAGGCAACTCTGAATATAAAGATTGAAAAGGTAAAATGAAAGCGATAGTGCTTTTTATGTTGTTTGCATTCGGGAGTCTGTCGGCTATCGCTCAGCTAGGTACTGTCTACGACCAAATGCGGAAGTTGCAAAGCATACATCACGTTCATTTCATCTATGAGTCGGAGCTTAACTTGAAAATTCCATATAGAGGAAAGGATGTCAGAAACTTGACGCTCAAGCAAGCTTTTGAACAAGTCTTTTCGGCTAATGGGATTAAATACGAACGTCATGGCTCCAATATTTTGTTGTCTAAGGCTTCGTCTGTAAAACCTGTAGCCAGACAAGTACCAACCAAACAATTCCTGCTGAAAGGAGCGGTGAGGGACTCAGTAGGCGAGACTCTGATAAACGTGTCGCTTTTTGACCGCACTTCGAAGACGGGAACTTTGACAGACGAGCGTGGACATTATACATTGTTTTTAGACAAGGGTGAACATGTCATTGATGTCTCATGGTTCGGGCAAAGGCAGAAGACGTTACGCGTCAACATTCAAAAGGACATGCGTGAGGACATTGTCATAAATAGCACGATGCAGATAAGTGAGATCGTGGTAAGCGGCGATGTCAACTCTCCGCTGAACACGACACAGACGGGGAAACTTACTCTTAGGCAGGAAGATATAAAGACGGAATTCTCGTTGCTCAGTTCACCCGACCTCGTAAAGACGTTACAACAGACTTCAGGTGTTGCACAAGGCGCAGAGTTGTCGGGTGGACTTCTTGTCCATGGCGGCAACGCGGATGAGAACCTGTTTCTCCTCGACGGAACACCGATTTATCAGACCAACCACTCGTTAGGTCTGTTCTCTGCCTTTAATGCGGATATTATCAAGAACGTGGACTTCTACAAGTCTGGATTTCCTGCGAGATACAGTGGCAGAGTGTCGTCGATTACGGATGTGAGAACCAAAGACGGAAATATGTATGAGCACCACGGCACCTTCTCTTTAGGACTTATTGACGGAAAGCTGCAGTTTGAAGGTCCTATCGTAAAGGGCAAAACTTCCTACAACGTTGCATTGCGCAGAAGCTGGATAGACCTTCTGCTTGTTCCTGCTTACGCCATTATCAACAGACAAAAGGATGACGGTGAGAAGTTCCGCCTGAGCTATGCCTTCCACGACTTCAACGCCAAGATTACCCACCGTCTTGGCAACGACAACAAGTTGTGGCTAAGTCTTTACTCCGGCAGAGACAGGTACGGAATAAAGGACGAAAGTAACTGGAACGAATACCGCAACACAACGGACAACAAATTCAACTGGGGCAACCTCAATGTCACGCTTGCCGGGGACTTCCAACTCTCGAAGTCTCTTTCCAACAATACATCTATTATCGGAGTATACAGTTACACAAATCAGAATACCGATGAGGACGACCTCTATTTTCCGGAGCCTGGCATACGCTGTCGCAACAGTCTTGACAAAAGGAGGAACAAGACAAAGATGCACGACATTGGGATAAAGAACGACTTTCTGTGGATGCCGCTGAAAAATCACAGTATTCGTTTTGGTGGCAGCTTCACCTTCCATCATTTCAATCCGCAGACTGTGATACAGTCGTTCTATTTCGGGGGCCCAAGCGAGCATGTTGATACGACTGATGTGTCGGGACGCACGAAAATGTCCTCTATTGAGGCTCAGTTGTACGCGGAGGACGACATTGTGCTAAACCGCTGGATTAACACCGGCGTGGGTACGAGCTGCACATTCTATCGTGTGTCAGACAAGACATTCCACTCTTTTGACCCGAGACTGTCGATACGCTGGCACCCAGTGACTCCCTTGACATTCAAGGTATCTTATACCCACATGTCGCAGAGCATTCACCGCATTGCGAGCACATTCCTTGATATACCATCTGACTTCTGGGCGCCGTCCACTACCGTCATTCCACCCGTTAAATCACATCAGGTAGCCGCTGGGGTATATGCGCAGGTTAGTCCAGAGTTCACTTTTTCCCTTGAGGGTTATCTCAAATCTACTGACAACCTTCTGCAATACCGCCACTGGATGGGCCTGCAGCCTCCTGCCGCCTTCTGGGAACAGAATGTGACGCAAGGACGCGGTAAGGCTTATGGCATAGAGATGGAGGCACGGTATCGAATGCGACGGCTGACCGCGCAGATGGCTTACACCCTGTCGTGGAGTAAGCGTAAGTTTCCAGAGCTATACTACGGATGGTCTTACGACCAGTTCGACAACCGTCACAGACTGAATACGACAATACGATACGCAATGACGAATAGAATCTCAGTGTTCGCCGCCTTGACATTGAGGAGCGGTAATCGTGTGTCGTTTCCTACGGCATCTGCCGTCAACCCACGGATGCCTGAAGATGACGACAATCATGAACTGACTTACATTTACGGTAAGCCCAACTGCCTGTTGCTGCCTATCTACCACAGGCTGGACTTAGGTTTCAACTTCAAGCATACCACGAGAAAGGGTCATGAAGCTATCTGGAATGTCAGCGTATATAATGCCTACTGTCATCTGAACACCATATATGCCAAAGTAAGGCAGGCCAACGACGGAAGCATAGCGGCAAAAGCAAAGGGCTACATCCCTATCATCCCATCGGTAAGTTATACTATAAGGTTCTGAAAGAAATGACAAAACAAGTTCTATTCTTCATACTTATCACGCTCTGCATGCTGACGTCTTGCGGTGACAACATCGACATCCGTCAAGGGGAGACTCCCAAGTTTGTCATCTACGCCTTTCCAAGCGCAAGCGACACCATTCCCATAACGATTTCTGTTACTAAACCGGCTGGTCATAAAACACCAGTCCTCTCACATGCAACGATAAGTGTCACGTGCCTGATCAACGGCAAGGTAGATGAGATAAAGTTTGCCGACTCGTCTAATGTCTCCGGCCTGCCCGTGCTTACCTATTATGCCATTGGTAAGCACAAGACAGGCGACAGAGTAAGAGTGTCTGTTGTACCTGCAAACCATCAAGATGGCATAGACTTGACAAAAGCATGGGGAGAGACAGAAATACCGGAGTCACCATCCATTGACAGCATTTCCATGGATACCATATACCATAAAGAAGATAACTATACAAGACTTAAGGTAGCGTTTCACAAAACGCATGGTGTGCAATATTACGCCGCAAGGGTTAAGGGGATGGAGTATTTCGAGTCGGTCGACTCTGTAAGCTGTGTGTCTGAGGAAATAGAGACAAGTCTTGAGCCTTTACTTAACGGACTGACAGACACAGAGCTTAACTTTGGCACAAAGAACGACTTCTATCATTTGATGTATGTCTTTGATTCGTCCCAAGTGACATCGCAGGCGGTGACATTGCATTTGTGTGTCCTTGAACAGGCATACGTTTCGGCTTATCGTGTCGAACTGTTCTCACTATCACCGGAGTTTTATCATATGCTGAAGTCAATCAATGACATCAACAATAATGATATAGGAGAGCATGGTCTTGCCTTCATCCAACCGACATATACTAATATCTACGATGGTTACGGATGCGTGGCTGGATACGGATGCGTTAAATCTCAATGGCTGAAATGAATAGCCTCATTTGCCTCATTTTCAAGCGAGCGTTTTGAATCTGTAAAAAGAGGAAACTTCCGAAATGTTTCTCAAATGTTTCCCAAGAGGAAAAGAAAAATCCCGTAAGCTCTTTGTGTAAAAGGACTTACGGGATTTATATTGTACCCAGACTCGGGGACGCGAATACTGAATTGGAGTAAATGATAATGTATTTAGAAACATTCAAAATCGTTTGTTATCATTTGATACTCAGTGCGTTACATGAGCAGCGGCTTTCAGAGTCATTCTGCCTTATATTTAAAAATATGGTTCATCCGTCTATACCGGTTCTATTCTGAGACGACAGATAGAGGCACATGGCTACAACACCAGGGACTTGGCTATGCTCATAGGCAGCACCAAGGAATTGTTGGATGGCATCGTAGCAGAGCAGGAGGCATTGACGATGGATATAGCGCAAGGCCTTGAGATGGTTCTTGGTGTATCCGCTGCAATGTGGATGAACCTGCAAAAGGCATACGACCAGGCAATGAGTGTATAAGAATAGGACAAGGTAACATTCGGAGGTTAAAAGAAAAGCAGACTTTTCTTTGCCATCTCGCATGTTTGCATTACTTTTGTAACTGAAACATGCTGGCAAAACTTATTATTATGATAACGAAGGCAGAACTACGACAGCTCTTGAAGAGCACAGAGACATACCGCATAGAGCGCACGGTGTCCACTGGCAACAAGGACAAGTTCAGTGAGGCTATCTGTGCGTTCTCCAACGACCTGCCCGGCTCTCACAAGAACGGCTATCTGATCATAGGAGCAGAAGACAACGGTGACATAAAGCCCGGCTTCAAGGTTACAGACGCTCTGCTGAAGAATATCGCTGCCCTGCGCTCGGATGGCAACATACTGCCGATACCGACCATGAGCGTTGACCGCTTTGCATTCCCTGAAGGCGACCTGCTTGTCTGTGAGGTGCAACCGTCACCGATGACTCCCGTCCGTTATCGTGGCCGTGTGTTTGTACGCATCGGGCCAAGGTGTGACATAGCATCAGAGGATGAAGAACGTATATTGACCGAGAGGCGTACGGCCAACATGGCAACATTTGACGTTACGCCATGCCTGCGTGCCAAGCTATCCGATTTGAATGTTGACATGATACGCAATGGCTATCTCCCCAAAGCCGTTGACGCGGACGTGCTGGCCGGTGACAGCGGAAGTCTTGAGGAGCAGATGGCATCGGTGGGCTTGTACGATATGAACAACCATTGTCCAACGAATGCTGCCGTAATACTCTTTGCCCACCGCCCGAAGCAGTTCATACCAGGTGCTTACGTGCAGTACGTGCAGTTCGGTGGTACCGACAAGGCATCGGAGATATTGAATGAGCGCGTCTTCACAAGTTGTCTCTTCGATCAACTCCCGAAGCTCGACACCTTCACGGAGAACAGCGTCGTAACGACGCGGCCAGTGCCTGTAACTGCCTTCCGTGAGGAGCAAGTCGTCAACTATCCGAGGGAAGCGATAAGAGAGCTACTGCTGAATGCAGTCATGCACCGCGACTACAGTTCCAATATGCCGATACGCTATTATGAGTTCAGCGACCGCTTAGAGATAATGAACGCTGGCGGACTCTATGGCAAAGCACGTCCCGAGAACTTCCCGCACGTCAACGACTACCGCAACCCCATCATAGCCGAGGCGTTGAAGAACCTTGGCTATGTCAACATGTTCAACCGTGGTGTGAGCCGCGTGAAGGAACTCTTCAAGGAGAACGGCAATCCGCCCATAGACTTCAATGTGGACAAGATCACGGTGTTCGAGGTGGTGGTGAAGCCGAATGTGTCAGCAATAAGTCCATCTACAAATGTTGGTAAAGCTGCAAATAGAGGTAGAAAGAAAATGGTACCGAGTAAAACTGAGTTGGACAAATTACTCTTCTATTGCAGAGAACCAAGAACATTGACCGAGATACTTAACTATATGGGATATACAAACAGAACAAAGTTCCGTAATAAGTATGTGAAGCCATTACTTCAAGAAGGACAGTTACTAATGACCGACTTGGCACATCCCACAAGTAAGTTTCAGAAGTACGTAGCTAAAGCGTGAGCAATATTAGAAAATGCTTATCTTGGTACCGAAATTCATCTTAGTCCCACTTTTATTTCGGGACCAAGATGATTTCTGGGACCAAGTTGATAAAAAGGAATATTGTTGTAACATACTAAATATCAAGATGTTGCTCATTCTGTTTTCCTTATATGACTTATAATCATCTTGGTCCCTAAATTCTTTTTAGGCACCAAGTTAGGAACCAAGTAGAAATGACCTAATAAACGCACAATTTGTTTATTATCAATCAAATAGATTCGTAATCCTCTTAGTCCCTCATTTGAGGATGTCTTTAGGGACCAAGTTAAGGCACCAAGATAACAGGCACCAAGTTGAAGCAGCGGCCTTGCCAGTCGCCTTCTTTTCAAAAAGAGTATGATTGCGGCAACATGTAGCAGTGGACATTGTGGTAACCGGGAGCTTGCTATTGGCCAACTCGTTTCCACAAGTTAGCAAAAATATGCTAATATAAGGCTTTGTTTGTTAATATCTGTTCGTTTCTGCGTTTCGTCCGATAATATCTTTCGAGGAAACGGAAAAAAACATCCTAACTTTGCGGCTGTAAGGGGTCAAGACAAGCCCGACCATTTGCACATTGATTTTCTTTTGGAGTCATTGGGCTCCGTTCATTTCTAAAATGTGCATATGGCAAGAGATCGAGTTTACATCACATCAACCTTATCATGGGTGCGGCCAAGACCGCCACCATGAAATTAGAACTATGGGCATACCAAACACAATGGGAGTGCCCACTAATGTCAGACTACCACTTACCACCTATTATATGGCACATAAGTCTATGCAGCAGGATAATCCTAACCATCATTACCATAATTTCTTTATGAATACACCTACCAATTTCAAAAACACAAGTCACGCCAGCGAGCGTGACTACGAAGCCTTACTACTGGCCCACGGCCTTGTCGATACCATTGAGAAACACAACGGCAATGTTCAGTTCATCATCTCCGCCAAGGGCGTGGAGACCTTCTGTCGCATAGGTACGGCGGTGCTGCCGATGATGATACCTAACCCAAGCCGACAACAAACAGCTCCCAAAGAGGAGGACAACACTGACAAGCTCATCTCCAAGAGTGACTTTTCTAACCATTTCAACCAACCTTTTCAATACTATGGCTAAAACAAGTATCAACATCCAACCTATGAAGGCAGGCAGTGAGCGTCACAACCTGCGCCACAAAGAACTGAGTTACATCCGCAAGGACCTTTCCCATTTGAACGAGTCGTGGATCGACCCACGCTATGAGGGAAAGAGCATGAGTGAAGTCCGTGAAGACATCGCACAGCGTTACAAGTCTGCAGTCGGGCAGAAGTTGCAGAAGACCGCCCAGCCGCTTCGTGAGGCTGTCGTCGTCATTGGAGATACCACCACCATGGAGCAGCTGCGACAACTCGCCACGGCCATGGAACGGCAATTCGGCATCAAGACTATGCAGATCCATATCCATCGTGATGAGGGGCACAGCACCACTCACCCGTCACAGAAAGGCGAAGAGTGGAAGCCGAACCTCCATGCCCATCTGTGTCTTGACTGGACGAAGCCCAACGGCAAGAGCCTTGCGCTGACCCAGCTCCACATGTCGCAGTTGCAGACGCTGACAGCAGAAATCCTCGGCATGGAGCGTGGTGTCAGTTCCGATGTCAAGCATCTCAGTGCCGTGCAATACAAGAACAAGAAAGAGGCGGAGCGCAGTCTTGTCTTGCAACAGCAGAACGAGAACCTGCAGGCGGAGATAGCGCAGTGTCAGGAAAGTAACGAGCAGTTGCGCGCAGAGAACGAAGAACTGCAGCAGAAAGCGGAACTCATCCGCAAGACAGTAGCCGAGCTTCAGTCTGAAGTCAAGAAACTCAAGATTACAAAGAAAGGCAAACAGGCCATGCTCATGGGACTCAACAAGGTTACCGACATCTTTGGCAAGTCCGATTTGCTCATGGAGAAGGAAAAACTCCAAGACAAGGTGAAGGAGGCCGAGGGCGCCATTGCCGTCTGGCAAGGCAAGGTGGAGAAACTAAAGTCAGACCTTGAACGGCGTACCGCTGAACGCGACGAGGCCGTCCAGCAACTTGCGGAATGCAAGGAACGGCTTGCCAAGGAACAGAAGGAGAATTATCGACAGTTCCTCAACATCAATAATATGTCCTCTGAGTTGAGACAGATGAAGCGTGAGAGAAGTGCTCAAGAGCGTGCTAAGCAGCCGCAAATGTATGGCATCCCCTCTGTCGTTGATATGAGCAAGTTCAACATCATGGAACCCTATCAGGCTCCACCGAGCCTGCATATTGGCATCGAGGGCTATGGTCGCATATCCAAGCGTGCTGAACCTGAGGATGTGCGTGCCTGGCGTGCGGACGAGATCTCCAAGGAAGAGCTTATCGCCAAGTACTTCTCCCGTGAGATAGAGGTTGCCATTGCCCGTCGGCTCAGCCGTCTGAAAGGCACTCGTCTGGAAGCGGAGGTGAAGAAGATCGAGAACACCATGTTCTTCCGTCTGCCCAGCATCCTCCGCATCCCTTGTTCGCAGAACATCCCCGTTGGGTCCACCTGTGGCGAGAACCCAAATGTCCGTCACTGCAGCCGTGAAGAGCTCCTCCGTGAACTTGTTGACCAAGGCTATAACGTCAACCAGTATAAGCTATAGCAATTGTGACAACTCGCACAATCACATTCTCATTGTATCTTAGAATGGATTGTGTGAGTCTGCATTGTTGGTGTTGGCGAGCACAGCATTTTTTCTCAAAAAAAGTCCGCCTTTCTGTTGCAACTTTAAGGAATATTTCTTAATTTTGCCAACGAGATGCAAACTCATTCGTTTGAGTCGGCAAATCAGACATCGATGGAATTGAGTCTTCAAGGCAGCAGGATATGCATATCCTAAGGTCTTTGGCTCAGAAAGGACGTTTACGAGCGTTATCTTTTGGTCCTCAAACTTCGCAACTTTGACTAAACCCAAACGAGATACGGCAACGGAACGTCCGCGTTAGGTGTATTGTATCTGCGCCACTGTTGGCGTACGCATATAATATCTCTTGGCGTGGGTTTCTTGCGTTGCTTATCCTTTGGGTTAGGCAATGCGAAGGCCTGAGGACTGGGATAAGCGAGTACAGACTCCCACGTCTTTTCATATCCTTAAGTTTAATCGGCTGAATCTGGGAGGGCTATAGGCGTGGAAAAAAGTTTATGCAAAACAAGAGCCTTATTAATTCTCAGTCTCTATTTCATTTCACGAGCAGCCTGTCAATATTAAAAAAGATTATATCTTCTCAGAAATTTCTAGCCAAATACTGCACAGAGTATTGTTGGAATGGATATAAATTCGCATTACCAATGGTCTGCTTCTGTGACATACCTATGTCTCAAGCAATCTGCCACATGAATAATTATGGTTTTTATGGCATAGGCATGAAATCGTCATGGCAAAACAGCAAGCTTTTGTCATCAGCCATATATGTAAGATCCAAATCACCTATTGTAGACAAAATAGGTAAGATATTAAAAATAATATATGAAACGAAAGAATCAAATAAAAAAGAATCAAATGCAACAAAAGATGCCAAAGATGTAGAAATTAACTGGTGTCACTTGTATCTACTAACCCATATTAAGAAATATTGTGGGAAGCAAATTCTTTCAAATACAGAAAATAGTAGGCTCACATATTTTTATCAAGAAAGAGAATGGAGGTATGTTCCAAAAGATTTTAATATAAACATGCTGAAGGTTGAACGCAATGATAATGAGCCAATTCATGTTGAGCCCCAACCAGACTTCTTTTTAGATTTTAAGCCCGATGATGTCAGGTGTCTTGTTATCAAGGAAGAAAGCGAAAGAATGGAATTAATTAATTCGATTGACGGATTGGAATATTCGAAAGACGAGTTAAATTTGCTCAAATCTAAAATAATAACATCAAAACAGATCTTGTACGATTTTTAAAAAATAAAAATATGACGCATTTTAAAACTTTTATCTTATCGTGCTTATTAGCGCTTGCAGCTTTCCCTGCTACTGCTGAGGAGGCTGACTTTACAGTTGATGGATTCGGTTATTTTATTACCTCAACTTCTTCTCTAACAGTTGAGGTCGTAAGTGGCCCTGATGAAGCTGTCGTTACAGTTCCTTCAACCGTCGTGTTCAATAATAGGACATTCCGTGTCACAGGAATTAGCAATTACGCATTCATAAATCATAAAAAATTGCAATCTGTAGACATGCCGTCGATTACTTATATAAAAGATGGTCTTACCCCCAATATGTATATTGGTGCTTTCACCGGCTGTTCTAATTTAAGAGATGTAAACATGCCAGCCGCAACTTCCATTGGTAATGGTGCATTTAATAATTGTGATGCCTTGACAAGCGTCAGCCTGCCTGCCGCAACTTCCATTGGGGGAAAGGCGTTTCAGGATTGTGATGCCTTGACAAGCGTCAGCCTGCCTGCCGCAACTTCCATTGGGGGAAAGGCGTTTCAGGATTGTGATGCCTTGACAAGCGTCAGCCTGCCTGCCGCAACTTCCATTGGGGATGATGCGTTTGGTGGTTGTGATCGCTTGACAAGCATCAGCCTGCCTGCCGCAACTTCCATTGGTTATGGTGCATTTAATAATTGTGATGCCTTGACAAGTGTCAGCCTGCCTGCCGCAACTTCCATTGGGGGAGAGGTGTTTCAGGATTGTGATGCCTTGACAAGCGTCAGCCTGCCTGCCGCAACTTCCATTGGGGATGATGCGTTTGGTGGTTGTGATCGCTTGACAAGCATCAGCCTGCCTGCCGCAACTTCCATTGGGGATGATGCGTTTGGTGGTTGTCAAGCCTTGACAAGAGTCAACATGCCAGCGGCAACATCCATTGGCCCCTATGTGTTTTATGACTGTGGCACCTTGACAAGTGTCAACATGCCAGCGGCAAAATACATTGGCTTCATGGCGTTTGATGGATGTAAGTCATTAGCTGATATTTATGTTGGTGCCGAACCTGCAAGGTGCGTTGCCTCGTTTGATCATGTTACATATGCTACCGCAACCCTTCATGTTCCTATCGGTTGTGCTTCCAAATACAAAGCGGCTGACGGCTGGAAGAATTTTAATTTCATTTCTGAGGATTATGACCCAACTGACATTAAAAGTACAAAGGCTAATGATGTAAAAATCCACACCGATAACGGTTCTGTCCAACTCACAGGGCTAAAAGAAGGTGATAAAGTAGAGTTCTACTCTATAAGCGGCCAACTTCTTTGTGCTCCAATAGCAAGCGACGGCACTGTCAGTATCAGGACATCTGAACATGTTGTCATCTGCAAAATAGGTGTATCAAGCATCAAGGTACTCGTGAAATAGCAGGAAGGAAGACCAATAATAACATGAAGCCCTTATGTATAGAAAGGCTGCGCTTGACGTAGCCGCCTCATGAAGATGCATAAGGGCTCTTTATTTCTTCTTTACATAGATATACTTTGGGTACCGCCCCAGCACAAACAGCGTGACGGGGCATATCCATACGTTCCGATGGATGTCGCCGAAGTCTGTTGCGTTGTAATCGGCTCCATAGAAGAGTTTGCTGTAGGTTTTGGTCAAGAGGCCATAGCCTGAGAGGGGAAACGTAACTTTGCTCACGATGGAATGACAAGTCGTACTTGCTCCGTCGCATCATCGCATTTCGGAGCAAGCGTCCTATCAGCTTTATAATATTGAATACCCTCATTTGTCTTTTCAAGCGCCATTATCATCCTTTTCTGCTAATTTCTCTTTAGCTACGGCAACAGCCCGTTTTAGCTTTTCTGCAAGCAGCTTCTTGTCTGGGAGTTTGGTATAATATTGAGCGACCTTTATTGGACTGTTTTCGTCGAGCATCAGGTATTCAACGTGTTCTGTATTGCCTTCAGAACATAGTATCAAGCCGATAGGTGATTCTTCCCATTCCTTACGGACATTCTTGTTTAGGTAGCGGAGGTATAGCAGCATTTGCCCCTCATATTCTGGTTTGAACTTGCCAAGCTTGAGATCTATGCAGACTAACCGCCTGAGCTCCCTATGGTAGAACAGTAAGTCCATGTAGTAGTCTGTTGAATCTATAGTGATACGCTTTTGCCTTCCAATAAAGCAGAAGTCAGATCCTAGTTCTTTTAGGAAATCCTCTATCTGATTAAGAATGGCAGTCTCAAGATCCTTCTCCGAAAATGTATCAGGCAGACCAAGCATATCCAAGAAGTAGTGGCTGCGGAATACCATATCGGGTACCAGTTGGTGCTTGCTTTTTACTTTCTCAAGCTCATGTCTTACAACATTTTCCGGTTTGCGGCTCAATGCTGTTTGTAGATATAGATTTTTATCAATCTTGTCATCCAAAGTTCTTGTATCCCAATGCTCAACCGCGCACATTTCCACATAGAATTGGCGAGCAAGTGGATCTTCTACACCCATTAGTGAACGAAGATGTGTCCATGTCAATTGTGTACGCACCGCGTACACAATTTCGTCATGGGTAAAAGTGTACGCACTGCGTACACAATGCTGGAGCTTATAATAGCTCCAACCTTTACCATATTTCTCAGTAAGTTTGATGGCTAAGTGCTTAATCACCTGTTTACCGTATTCTGCCCGTTCATTATTCAGAACGTCTTCTTTTATACGCATACCAACTTGCCAATTCGCCATTATAATTTCAGAATTAGCGTACGTAGCCAGATGTTTGCGAGCGCTATCAATAATGCTACAAACATCGATTAGAAGATGATCATTTGAATTCATTAAATTGTTATCAGCCACGGAATTTCTCAGTTTATGAACCCGGATTATTGCACATTTTCGTTTTCTATTTCCTGTTCAAGGAAGTTATAGAAATCCTTAAAACAGAAGCAGAAACGTGGATTGGACAACTTATCATGTCTACTGCTTTTCATACCAAAGCCCCTCCGTGGCGATGACAAAATGCAGTTAGGTCGTCAGTAACGTCTTTGAAGCTCAGCGTATGCATGACGTCGTAGAATTTGTCGAGCATATCCATCCCCTGAAACCGTTTGAGATAGCGATATGCTTCAACATGCGATAGTCCGTGGCGCTTGCCGAATTCACTGATAGCGGCAATCACATACTCTACCTTGTCGCTGATGTCCGTTTTATCCATAGTTGCTTATTTTTCGACAAAGATAAAGGAATATTTTCAAAGAAGCAAATGGATTGGTTAAAAACGAATGGAAATGAACGGAAATAACCATTATCGAAGGACGCTATATGCAGCCAAATCCAATGGAAATGGAGCAAATATGGAGCAAATCTTAAAACGGAAAATCGCCAAACCCCGATAAATAAAGGGTCTGACGATTATTGTTGATGTTTTCTTGTACCCAGACTCGGGCTCGAACCGAGATGCCTTGCGGCACTGGTGTTTGAGACCAGCGCGTCTACCTATTCCGCCATCTGGGCATGTGCGTGGGATGCACTAAGCATGTAAATAGTGAGTGCAAAGGTACAATGTTTTTGGAGAAAATCCAAATTTTTTAGGTTAAAAGTTTAAAGGAAGTATAGGAGGAAGGAGCGAAAAGCAAAGAAAAATGAATTTTTCTTTGCTATTTCACTCGTTTGCAGTATCTTTGCAATGTATAATCAACTAATATGACAGATATTTGCTGCATCGGGCACATCACCCGCGATAAGATCATCACGCCGGAGAGCACCGTCTATATGGCCGGTGGCACCTCTTTTTATATGTCTTACGGCATCAGCCGACTGCCGAAGACGGTGCGCTATGAACTGGTGACTAAAGTGGGAAAAGGACAGTTGCCGGAAGTGGAAAAGATGCGTCAGGCGGGCATCGGCGTGCGCTGCTATGACAGTCGCCATACGGTGTACTTCGAAAATAAGTATGGTGCCAACTCCGACAACCGTACGCAGCGTGTGCTGGCCAAAGCGGATCCGTTCACCCTGGAGGAGATGAAGCCGTTGGAGGCGAAGGTGTTTCATCTGGGTAGCCTGTTGGCCGATGACTTCTCGCCCGAGGTGGTGGAGTATCTCTCTACCAAGGGTCGTGTGAGCATCGATGTGCAGGGCTATCTGCGCGAAGTGGTTGGCGAGGAGGTGCGCGCTGTTGAATGGAAGGACAAGGAGCGCATCCTGGCCTGTACCGACATCCTGAAACTTAACGAGCATGAGATGGAGGTGATCACACATTCAAAGAATCCCCGGACCGTGGCCTTGCAGTTGGCTGACATGGGCGTGAAGGAGGTGATCATCACGCTGGGCAGCTATGGCTCGCTGATCTGTTGTGAGGGCCGGTTCTATGAGGTGCCGGCATATAAGCCGCAGGTGCTCGTCGACGCGACGGGTTGTGGTGATACCTATTCCACGGGTTATCTGTGGATGCGCATGCAGGGTGCAAGCTGCGAAGAGGCTGGTCGCTTCGCAGCCGCTATGTGCACGCTCAAGTTGGAGCATAGCGGTCCGTTTGACAAAAACTTGGCGGCTATCCATCGTGTCATGCGCAGGATGTGAAGAAAAACGCTGATGACCCGGTTCAACCATTGTTTCTTGTATTGTTGATAAAACTGACAAAAAACGGCCTTTTTTTAGGCGATTTTCTCGACCAAAGGGCTGTTTGCTCTCAATTTTTCGAATTTTTGAGATGTTTTTATAATGTATTGATATTCATACGGTTATGGTTCTATATTGAGTTTTTGCCATTCTTTTTTTATTGAAAAGCGGAAGGAGCGTTGCAAAAACACTGGTTTTTACTTGTGAAAGTACCTTTGTGATGTGGTCATCTCGGTACTTTGACGAGAAATTCTCTAGAGAATTTTTGGTCAGAGAGGCTTGATGACCGCATCATCAACGGAAGATGTGCCTCAAAAATGGCAGAAACGGAAAAGTAAGGATGGAAAAATGGGTGTTTGCCTTCTTTCGTTTTTCTATAATGAAAGTCCGTCATGACATGGTTTTGTAAAAAAGAATATCGAATATAGAAGGGCCATGCACTTTTATAGACACATAGGTTCATTGCCAAGCGGAAGGAGCTTTGGAGATTTTCTTGGCATTTTTTCTTTCAATCATGACATTGCCCACGCTCCCGTCTTGTGGAAGCGTGGTGAGTGTGTAAAGGGCGATAGCGCTTGTTTGTGACTCATGCTGCTTCTTCACCGAGCTTACGCCAGATGTCGAGGAAGGTGGCATGGTCGACTTTATGGTCGTATTTCACTACCACGCCGGCATCGCGTAGCAGGTCGTAGGCTTGCTGGCTGATATACTCAGCCCACACCTCCGTAATTCCCCCGTCGGCCATCATCTTGGCGGCGGAGCGCCCCACGGCTTTGACTGCGAGCTTAGCTTCGAGGAAGAGTTCGGGTTTCTCATTCATCAGATTATATAGGTGGCGCACGCCGTGACCACCGAAGGAATGGATCTTTCCTTCATGCAGGATGACGAGAGAGGCCTGCTTATCGTTGAGCGTGTCTATCAATTCTTGCATCATAGTCGTAGGGTCTTTAGTTGTTGACTTATCAATATTGCCAAAGAATCACTTCTATGGCTTCATTGGCAAAGATAAGTGTTTTTTCGTGAAGGTGTATGCCTAAATACCATCTTTTTTCTCGTGTTCTGCACAAAAGGCGCAAAGAGTGCAAAGAGCAGAGCAGCCTCTCCCCCCTTATCCCCTCCCCCAAGGGAGGAGAGTGATTACTTTCAAGAAATAAAAAGAAAAGGCGTGGCTTCTCCTATGAAAATGAAAAGAAGAAGCCACGTTATGGAAATGGGATTCTATATGTGCAGAATACTATTTCTTCTTGTTGCCGAAGTCGGCGGGAATCTCGCCCCATTTTTTGGTTTCCCATTTGATGATGGGAACGGCGGCATGGTGGGTGGTGAGCCATCGCTCGGCACGGGCTACGAGTTCGTAGGCTTTGGCTGTAGAGTCATCGCGCACGAGTTTGGTCTTGCAATGCTTGTTGCGCACCCAAAGGATGGCGTTGTACGAGTCGGAGTAGATGGCCTTGTCGCGTATGCCCTGCTGGTCCATGAGGGCCAGGGCGTGTACGATGGCAAGGAATTCGCCGATGTTGTTGGTGCCACGGACGGGGCCGAAGTGGAAGACCTGCGCCCCTGTGGCCAGGTCGACGCACTGATATTCCATCGGTCCTGGGTTTCCGGGGCAGGCGGCGTCCACAGCCCACGCGTCTGCTCTCACCTCAGGAGGCAAGGGCAGCACGGTGTCGTGGCGATAGTCAGGTGGTGAAACGAGGTCGTTACTCATGAGTCGGTTCTATGTAATCGAAAGCCCCGCGCTTCATCACCAATGGATAGCGCTCGGGATGTTTCAAACTGTCTATTTCTAAATCCACGTCAAGGTCAGGCCATGTAATGGCATTCTTCCCCTCCATCCTTACATTCAGAACATCTCGCACTGTGGCATCTTTCATCCATGGCACGCGGTTGTAGGAGAGAAAATAGTCATTGCCCAATACCGATATCATGATGCCTTGAGAATTAATCATCAAGACAGATACCGACGTGGTCTTGGTATTGCTTCCTAAACTGATTGGCATATATATTAATGGTTGATTCTATTTTGCGTATCTCTTTGTTGGTAAAACCTTCATTAGAAACTAACTCTATAGATGGCTCTAACCAAAACTTGGCGCTTTTTTCTGCTTTGAAGACATGGATATGCTTTCTTCTCTCTTCATTGGAAAAGATTTTGAAAGTATATCCATCTTCCCTTCGGAAAACCGGACTCATCTTACATTCTTTCCGGCACTTCTATTCCGAGGAGCCCCATGCCGTTCTTGATGACCTTGGCCACGTTGTCGGCGAGGACGAGACGTGTCACTTTCTCGGTGTCGGTGTCGGCGCTGAGGATGCTATAGTCGTGGTAGAACTGGTTGAAGTCCTTGGTGAGCTCGTAGCAGTAGTTGGCGATGCCGGCAGGGTTGTAGTTTTCGCCGGCGTCTTTGACGGCCACCTTAAAGGCATCCATCTTCTGGATGAGCTGTATCTCCTTGTCGTTGAGCGGCGCGTCGGCGGACAGGGCTGCGGGCAACTGAATGCCGTCGGCCTGAGCCTTACGCATCACGGAACGGATGCGGGCGTAGGTGTACTGGATAAACGGTCCCGTGTTGCCGTTGAAGTCGATGCTCTCGGCAGGGTTGAAGAGCATGTTCTTACGTGCATCAACCTTGAGGATGAAGTATTTCAGGGCGCCGAGACCCACGATGCGTGCGATCTCGCTCTTCTCCTCCTCGCTCATGTCCTTGAACTTACCGAGCTCATCGCTGGTCTTGCGTGCGTCGCCAATCATCTCAGCGATGAGGTCATCGGCGTCGACGACAGTACCCTCGCGGCTCTTCATCTTGCCGTTGGGCAGTTCCACCATACCATAGGAGAAGTGTACAAGGTCCTTGCCCCACTTGAAGCCGAGACGGTCGAGGAGGATGGAGAGCACCTGAAAGTGATAGTTCTGCTCGTTGCCTACCACATAGATCATCTTGTCGATGGGGTAGTCGTTGAAGCGCATCTCGGCGGTACCGATGTCCTGTGTCATATACACGCTGGTGCCGTCGGCGCGGAGCAGCAGTTTCTGGTCGAGACCCTCATCGGTGAGGTCAGCCCATACGCTGTTGTCGGGCTTGCGGAAGAAGAGGCCCTTCTTAAGACCTTCCTCCACCTTGCGCTTACCTTCGAGATAGGTGTTTGACTCGTAGTAGATCTTGTCGAAGCTTACGCCAAGTGCCTTGTAGGTCTCGTCGAAGCCAGCGTATACCCAGCTGTTCATCTTCTGCCACAGCGCGCGGATCTCCGGGTCGCCGGCCTCCCATTTGACGAGCATCTCGTGTGCTTCCACGATGAGCGGAGCCTCGTTCTTGGCTTTCTCCTCAGCCTTTTCCTCGTCCATGCCCTCGGCGACGAACTTTGCTTTCAGTTCGTTGCATTGCTCTTTGTAGTGCTTGTCAAAGAGTACGTAGAAATCGCCGATGAGGTGGTCGCCCTTCTTGTGCGCCGTTTCAGGTGTGATGCCGTTGCCCCACTTGATCCAGGCGAGCATCGACTTCATGATGTGGATGCCTCGGTCGTTGACGATATTGGTCTTGATGACTTTATTGCCGTTGGCTTCCATAATCTTCGAGAGGCTCCATCCGAGCAGGTTGTTGCGCACATGTCCGAGATGGAGCGGCTTGTTGGTATTGGGCGATGAATATTCGATCATCACGAGCGGGCTGTCGGCCGTAGCTTGTCTCTCTCCGAACTTGGCGTCAGCGTTGATGTCGTTGAGCAGGCTCACCCAAGCCTGCGGAGCCACGACGAGGTTGAGGAAGCCCTTGACCACGTTGAAGCGTGCCACGGCCTCGCAGTCTCGCTGCAGCACCTCACCGATTTGCTGAGCGGTGTCCTCGGGTTTCTTATGTGAAATCTTCAGGAAGGGGAAGACGACGAGGGTGAGATTTCCCTCGAAAGTGTCCTTGGTCTTTTGCAGTTGCACCATTTTCTCGGGCACATCCTGTCCGTAGAGCTCTTTGACAGCTTTGATGGTGGCCTCAGTGATAACTTTTTCTATATTCATGCGTTTATACCGGTATTTTGTCGACAAAATAATAATATATGTGCAAAGTTACGAAAAAACAAAGAGATAAAGGTGGGTTGTGGCGGATATTTTCTTTTGCTTCAGACATGTAAGACTCTGATAGGAAAGGAATATGTGCCTTCTGTGGCAATTTCTGAAAGGATATGGGCCACGGGAAATATCCATTGCACCGAAGATCTTCGGTTAGGTCTTCGTGGTGCCCAGCCACGGACTTCTGCACCTGAGTCTTTTACACCATTTGGCTTTTATGTCAGGGCAAACAACCAGACTGCTTTGTCGTTTGGGACACAAATGTGTTAAAAATCAGATGCAGGCAAAAAAACAAGGTGAAAAAGCGATAAACTACCGAGTTTTTTCGTATCTTTGGCACTGTCAGGCGGATATGCCGGTGATGTGAAATAATCTCTACAGTCCACTGCGACTGTGCAACCTCTTTCGGAAGTCTGTACGTATAGTTTATCAGTAGGATATATATAATAAGGTGTATAGGCTTAATTCTGTGAATGGAACACCTGTGTTTTTAATACGCTTAGATGATGAAAACCTTTATTTCCTTTTCTGCGTTAGTAGCCGTATTGCTGCTGACAGCAACCCCTAATTTCGCACAGAGCAAAGGATCGGGCAACTCCAAGGAGGAGGGCAACCGCAATGTCATGCTCAACGCCTCCAGTGCCAACGGTCCGCGAGAGATTCAGATCGGTCTGCCTTCGGCCGATGTCAACGTATTGGAAAACGGACTGCCCGTGACCTACGCCACCAATCCCCATTCGGTCAACTCGGTGTGGCGCTCCGATGCCAGCCTGAACCACGTGGGATTGCTGAAGATCTCCGAGACGGCCATCACCACCGGCAACATCGGCTACGCCGTCAACTCGTTTACGCAGCTTGGCACGAAAGGCTTCCACGGCACGCTCAACTATAAGAGCAACCATTTCGGGCTCAGTGAGTTCTCGCTCAACCTCAACGGTGACGCCGGACACGACTGGTACTACAGTGCCAACATCTACCAAGACTTTGATCCGGGTACGTTTAAGCTGAAGTCCACGCCCTTCCAGGACCGCACACAGATCTACAAGGGCGCGCTGACCAAGAAATACGCTGAAGGCCGTGGCTCGTTCACCGCAATGTATGAATACGCCAACAGCCATCCCGTCTACACCTACGCCACACAGTCAGCCCCGTTTATCTATGTCGGCGACGGTAGCGTGAAGGAGTATGGCAAGTTCAAGCTCGGTACCACGTCGTACTTGTCCGTGGACAATAACATGACCTATGTCGACATGAAGACGGGCAGGCTCACCTCCACCAATCTCTATGATGCCATCGAGAACCGGTCGAGCCAGGTCTCAATGATGAACACCTATAACTGGGACAACGGACTGACATGGCGAATCATGGGGCGCTATGACCATGCCCACGGCGCACTGGTCTATCAGACCCCGATGTCGATTATCAACAATGGCAGCGGCTATGCCTACAAGTATCTCGACGAAGAGGGAAAGGCCCAAGCCTATACGGGCGAATATGTGCAAAGCCGAATGTCGTGCCTCAATGCCGGCGACATCGACGAGATCCTCCTCACCTCTGAGTTGCAAAAGCAGTTCCGCACGTCCACCGTGCGACTGGGTGCCAACGAGTGGTGGTACGACATCGACTATGCGTCCAAGACGACGATGTATGACCAGAGCGTGCCCAGCGACGGCAGCTACGCCATGCGCTTGTGGGACGCCAACCAGCGGTCATCGATCTTCTACGACTACAACAAGAACGCGTCGGAGTATTATGTGGGTCATGAAAACAAGTTCGCTGTCTACGCTACTCACGACTGGGACATCTTGCCGGTGCTCAACCTCTACTACGGCGCACGTCTGGAGTGGCAGACGCTCAGCGGACGCAATGCAGCCGTGAGGAACTCCGCCGGCGACTATGTAGGCCGCTTTCCCAATTTTTATATAGGTGCCACGGCACCCAACGGCACGCGTATCAGTCCTACGCGCATCGACTATCATTGGTTCAACTATGACCTCACGGCCGCCGTCACCTATAAGCTCACCAAGGAGTTTGGCTTCACCGGTGACTTCACCTACCTCGTGCAGCACCCAAAGTTCGAGGCCTTTGCTCCCGCTACGCTCCCCAACACCGAGAAGATCTCCGTGCCGTTGGGACGCGCCGGCATCTACTACAACAACAGCTGGCTGAGCCTCACCTCGCTCTTCTCCTATATCAGCAAGACCAACAACAACTCCACGCTCAACCTCCAGCACAAGCTGCCCGGTGGACAAAACGAGATCATGGCCGCTCCGCTGACCTACGACATCAAGACCATTGGCTGGACCACCGATGTCGTGGCTCATCCTCTGAAGGGTCTTGACGTCCATTTCCTCTTCACCTATCAGAAGCCGACGTATAAGAAATACGAGACCAGCGTGAAGTTCTCCGATGGATACGAGGGAAAAATCGACGCCACCGGCAACATCGTGGCCGAGATCCCGCAGGTGCTCATTGAGTTCGACCCAAGCTATATGATCACTAAGGACTTGAAAATTTGGACTTCATGGCGTTACTTCGGTAAGACCTATGCCAATATCAATGAGGCTTACTACTTCAACGGCCACTGGGAAACCTTCGGCGGCGTGAACTGGCAGGTCAACAGACGGCTGGCATTGGGATGCGACGTGGTCAACTTCCTCAACCAGACGGGTGCCAAGGGCAGCATTGCCGGTGCCGAGCTTATCACCAAGGACGAAGCAAAAAACATCAAGAACACGCTCATGACGGGATCCTACCTGCGGCCGTTCACCGTGGAGTTCACTGCCAGCATCAAGTTCTGAAAGAACCAATTAACTATACCAATATGAAGAAGCACAAATTGTTATTGTTGGCAGCTATGGCCTTGACGGTCTCTACTGCCTCTGCCCAGAAGATGAGTATCGGCTGGAAGGGCGACACGGCCGTGGTGACCATTGACCAACCGACAAAATACCTGATTCTTCCAGTTGAAGAAAACACCGATGAGAAAAGGGTCTTGCTTGACACGGGCAATGCCACTGACACCTGGATGGACGTGCGCCTTGCCGAAAAGAAAACCGACTACGACGTGCCCTTCGCCTTGGGCAAGGGACCTCGCGCCGTGGTGAGGATTGTCGGACTGAAGAAAGGCGACCTTGCGCTCACCTCCATGCGGCTTGCTGACCGATGGAGCGTGGCCAACACCGACTATTACCGGCCTATCTACCACCACACGCCCTCCTATGGCTGGATGAACGATGCCAATGGTATGGTCTACAAAGACGGTGTCTACCATCTCTATTTCCAGTACAATCCCTATGGCAGCAAATGGGGTAACATGCATTGGGGACACGCTGTCAGCAGTGATCTGATGCACTGGCGGGAACTGCCGCCGGCCATCGCGCGCGACACGCTCGGGCATATCTTCTCCGGCTCGTCGGTCATCGATGTCAACAATTCGGCCGGATATGGCAAGAATGCGATCATCGCCTTCTACACCTCGGCCAGCGACAAGAACGGGCAGATTCAGTGCATGGCCTACAGCCTTGACAATGGTACGACGTTTACCAAATATAACCATAATCCCGTGTTGCGGCCGTTCGACGGACTGAAGGACTTCCGCGACCCGAAGGTGTTCTGGTACGCACCGGGCAAGAGTTGGTATATGATTGTCTCGGCCGACAAGGAGATGCGCTTCTACAAGTCGCAGAATCTCAAAGACTGGACCTATGTCTCTGCCTTCGGACGCGGCTATGGCGCACAGCCCAACCAGTTTGAATGCCCTGACTTCTTCCCGCTGACGGTCAATGGTAAGACGAAATACGTGATGATCGTCAATATCAATCCTGGTTGTCTCTTTGGCGGCAGTGCCACAGAGTATTTCGTCGGTGATTTCGACGGCACGCACTTCACGTGCGACACGCCGCCCTCGTTTGTCAAGTGGCTCGACTATGGCAAAGACCACTATGCCACCGTCACCTTCTATGGCACGCCGGGACGTGTGGTCGCTCTGCCGTGGATGAGCAACTGGCAATATGCCAACGTCACGCCCATCAGGCAGTATCGTGGTGCCAACGGCCTGCCGCGCGAGCTCTCGCTCTTTAAGAAAGACGGACAGGTGTATATGTCTGCCAACGTCGTGCCGGAGGTCAGGAAGCTGCGCAAGCAGACGCGCGTCATCCCTAACATGGTGCTGAAAGACGGTACGGCAAAGAAGACCGAACGACTCTTCAAGACCAACGACGGCGCCTTTGAGATAGAGGGCGACTTCACACCGGGAAGCGACAAGACGCTCGGCATCGACATCTACAACGACAAGGGTGAGCTCTCGCAGATCTATCTCGACATGAGCAAGATGCGCCTCGTCATGGACCGTACACGCAGCGGACTGACCTCGTTCGGCAGCAAGTCAAGCATCCACGAGATAGAGAAGGAAGCCGACGTGCATGAGCACCGTGAGATGAAGATTCCGGCACGCGCCGCCAACAGCGTCAACTATCAAAATGACTTCGCACTCGGCACGTGGGCACCGCTGAGCCTGTGCAACGGCAAGACTTATCATCTCGACATTTTTGTCGACAAGTGCAGTGTAGAGATCTTTGTCGACGGCGGCCGCATCGCTATGACTAATCTCGTCTTCCCCACACAACCTTACAACAACATCAAACTCTATAGCAAGGGCGGCACCGCCAAAGTCACGAATCTCAAGGTCTATAAACTCGGAATGTAGCTTGATAGCAGCCAACTGATAATAAATAGCAAAACCTCCGCGCCATGTTTGTGGTGCGGAGGTTTTGTGGTTTTTCTACAGATATACACCGAACGACAAGGTCTTGAATTGCAGACCATAGCCGTTCTTGATGAGATCACAAGGACTGTATTTGAAGTAGAAGTTACAGGCGGGAGTGTCAAGGGTGGCCATCAGATCCACGGTGACCGGCTTCACATGAGCGTTGTTGCTGGTGTCCTTGATCTTCATTCCGTCAGCTTTCCACCGTGTCTTCAGGCTGCTGTGGGTATTGAAGTTCACGACAGGTCCGAGGGAGAAACCGAAGAACTTGCTGACGAAGTGGTAGCGCACGGGCACCGTGAGGCTGAACACTTTGAGACGCGAGAACTGTGGTGAGACCCCCTCTGGGTAAGTGCCCAGTCCGACACTGCCATCGTCGGACTTTGTGAAGCGCGTGTCGCCCTTGATGCGATAGTTGCGCCAGTCCAGACCAAAGCCGATAGTGAACTTGTGATGACTGTTCCACGGATAGATGCCGCAGTCGGCGATGAGCCACCAAAACTCCCACGAGCTGAACGGATGAAGGTCGGCAGCCTGTGGCATGCCCGGTGCGGCATTGAAGCCGACGAAGAAGTTCATTGTCGTCTCAGAACTTGGGTATTTCTGAGGCTTGGCCTGCTTCCTTCCGAAAGGCCCGAAGCTGAAGTTGAAATCATTGTCGATGGTGCTCGTGCTGACGTAGTTGCTGTCGACAAGCTGGATGGAGTTGCGGTAAGCATACTTAGGATTGCCCTCTTTGCCTTGGATATAGATGGTCTGTGCAGAGTCGCTGGTGATGACGGTGACCTTTGTCGGCTTGTTCACCACGAGCGTGTCCTGCGGATTGTTGTTGCGTGCCTGCGCCATCAAGGGCAGCAGAGCCGCCAGGAAAAGCATTGCGATTTTCATATTTTTTCTGTTTTTAGATGTTCTTGATTTGGTAGAGCTTATTGGTCAGTTGATGAGTTTTCTCAGCTCGTCGATGCTGCTCACCGAGCCTTCCATATACACGACAGTGATGGCCCAATGGCCTTTACTGCCGTTGGTAAGGTAGCACAGATAGCGGTGGGTCCGCCCTTGTGGTGGCAGGCAGAGGATGAGCGACGAGGTATGACCTTTGCGTCGCAGTTCCGTGCCAATGGCCTGTGCCTTGTCCTTTTCCACGAGATTGTCCATCGTACTCTTCTGCTGGGCATTCGCCTTAAAGCGCACGCTGTGGTAAAAGGTCAGCCGGTAGGCACTCAATGCCCTTCCCCGTACCTTCACCTCTACGGTCTGGTCTTGCGGTACGATCTGTCCCGTGAAGGCCGCGTTGGCGTGCAGACCTTTTTGTGCCAGAGCGAAGAGTGGCAGCCACAGGGCAAGCAGCGCAAAGATGATTCTCCTTTTCATATCGTTGAGTGTTTATTCATTGTTCTCTGTCATCAGCACATCGTGCAGTTGGTCGTCGACACCGTTGTCGCCCTCAATGGCCACGGCTTTCATCGTCTGGGTCATCTCGGCGCGTATGGCGGTCTTGTCAGTGACCTTCTGTCCATAGACGATAGCCTCGCAATAGTTTTGTTGGTGGTTGACATAAAGTGCGGCCGACACGACGATGAGCGTCAGCAACGTGGCAGCCACAGCGGTCAGCCATGGACGAAGACGTAAGCGGCGGGCCACAGGCTTGGGCCGTTCTTCTGCCTTTTGCTGCTTGCCGAGTCCGTCCAGGCTCTCCAGTCCCAGAAACAGTTCCCGCATCTGCTGCAGGTCGTCGGCAACAGCATTGCCATGGAAGTAAGCGTAGAGCTCGTGCTCCTCGCTTAGCGTCGTGCCGCCGTCCATGAATTTCTCCACCAAGCGGTGGATGTCTCTGTCTGATGGTTTCATTGTCATATCTGATATATAGTTGTTTGGCTTGTCTACACCTTATTATATATAGTACACGCATCTCATGCTTCTTTCATCTTTCTGAGCATCATGGTGCGCAAAGCTTGTCGTGCACGGCTCAGGCACTTTCTCACGGCAGGCTCATTCATTCCTGTGATCTCAGCCACTTGTGCCATCTCCATGCCGTTGATATGTCTGAGTTGCAACACTGTCTGCTGCATGGGCGGCAGTTGCTTGATGAGCCCCATCATCGTCTCCACGCGCTGGTCCTGCTCGTCGTCGATCGCCATGTCGTGACCGTCAAGGGCTACGGTGATGTGCCGACGGCGCAGCACGTCGATGCAGTGGTTGCGCAGCAGTGTCTGTGCCAGGGCGTTGATGGGTGCCCGCAGGTCGCCGGCCATCTGCCACAGCCTCACGAGCGTCACCTCCACGGCGTCCTCGCCGTCGGCTTCGCCTAAGTAGCGTATGGCCGTCCGGCACAGTCCCGGACGGATACGCTCCACTTCCTGTTGGTATTCCTCGATGGTCATCTTTCTTGTCGTTTACAATAAAGATACGCAAACCTTGCGAATTTGTGACAAGGGGAAAAGAAAAAAATGCAAGAAAGGTACCATATACAAGATCGAAATCGATAACTTAAGGCTCTTGATATCTGAATGAAGAGAATTTGGACGTCTATTGTGGTGTCCAGCCATGAACTTCTGCACCTGAGCCCAATTCATTATAAATTATTATAATTGCTCTAACTAATTAGCTCTGCTCTTTTAGAACGTCAGTTGGTGCCGTGGGTACTGAAAGAAAGATGAGGGGGGACGATGTTCTTGCCCCCCCTATCTATGAATAGGCCACCGACAAACGGAGAACTAATTGACCGTCACAGATGCTTTTGCGGTCTTCAGTCCGTTAGACTTGACAGTTAAGTTGGCTTTCCCAGACTTTTTGGCACTTCTCAGTACGATCAGCGCGCGACCTTTCCACGTTTTATGTTCACAACCTACGTAAGGAGTGACATCTTTGAAGTCTCCGTTTCCAAAGGCTGCGATGGTAGCATTTCCGGACACCATGGCTGTCAGCGTGACTGCGGCATTGGGGCACAGATTCCCATCTCGGTCTATGATTTCTACCTGAACAAAAGACAGATCCTCCATACCCGCTTCCATCGTCTTATTCTCAACCCTCAATCGGATGGCTGCAGGATTTCCAGCCGTCTTCAAACGACAACTTTCCATTGTCTTTCCGTCCTTGATGCCTTCTGCCCGAAGCGTGCCTGCAAGATAGTTCAATGTAAAGGATGCCTTCATCTCTGTGTTGCGCCCTATTTGTTTCTCTCCGACGAGTTGGTCATTGAGATAAAGTCTCACAAGAGGATAACGCGAGTAGACCTCCACCTCTATGGGCTTTCCTTCATGGCCGGGCCACGTCCAGCTCTCCCAAGTCGGCCATACGGCCCAAAGTCCCAAATGGATCTTGCCCGCATATCCGTCAGGCTCTTTCACTGCCATATAAAGTTTTTCCTTGTCGTTCCACAGCATATCCCGGTAATGAGAGACAGGCTTTCGCCAGCCAGTGAGATCCATGTCCCCACAATAAGACGCATGGCACGGCCATAAAGGATTTTGGAAATGTTCTCCGGGCGTCTCTCCTTCATACCAATACCGGCCTATGCCCGACTCTCCAAGATAGTCGATTCCCGTCCACACGAAATCTCCTATCACATATTGATGGTCGTGAACGGTTGCCCAACTATGAAATGCCTCTCTTGGATAGCTTTCCGTTTGCCACATGATCCTATCTGGTACACGATGATGATCATCGGCATGTTTGTCAATCAGATAGTTATAGCCAACCACATCTAACTGAGCAGCAAGTGGGTCATAGATCTCCCAGTCCTTGTCCCATGAGGCAAGAGCCGAAGTGACAGGACGGTCGTCGTACTTATGTACTTCCGCGGACAGTTTGTGTGCCGTCGTCACCACCTCTATCTTTTTTCTTTCTATCACCTCATTGCCAATACTCCAAGCAATGATGGAGGGATGGTTTCGATCCCGCAACACCATAGCCTCTATGTCTTTCTGCCACCACTGGTCAAACAGCGTGGAATAGTCATGCGGCAACTTCTCATCCCTCCAACCGTCAAAGGCTTCGTCAATGACCAGCATTCCCAACTTGTCGCAAGCATCGAGAAACGCTTCTGAGGGCGGATTATGAGATGTCCTGATCGCATTAAATCCCGCATCCTTCATCAGTCTCACCTTCCGTTCCTCAGCTCTGTCAAACGCTGCCGCACCAAGGATCCCGTTGTCATGATGCACACATCCGCCATTAATAGCGATTGCTCGCCCGTTAAGAAAAAAGCCATCGGTAGAGAACTTCAAAGAGCGTATGCCGAAGGGCTGGCTGATCTCGTCGATCACTTTCCCATCCGACTCTACTGTCACGTCTACCGTATAAAGATGAGGAGTCGCCAAGTCCCATAGCTTTGGACGATGAATTTCTATTTGTTGCTCGATGTCACGTGTCTCTCCGGCTTGCATGAACACGTTTGTAGAGACCGCCTCTCTATCGCTTACACGAGTAGTAACGGACAACTGACGCGCCTGCGCGGTTTCGTTCTGAACCGTCGTCGTCACCACGACCGTAGCCTTGTCCTTGGCCACATGCGGTGTCGCGACATGCACGCCATGATTGGCAATATGTAATTGGGGCGTATGTATCAGCCATACATGACGGTAGATACCGGACCCGGAATACCATCGACAGTTTTTCTGTTGTGAGTTGTCTACGCGTACGGCAATCACATTTTGCTTTCCAGCCTTTATGGCTTCTGTGGCATCACAAAAAAAAGAGGTGTAGCCATAGGGATGCCCACCTACTTCCTTTCCATTCAGATAAACGGTGGAATTCATATATATTCCCTCAAAATAGAGCCAAACCTTCTCGCCTTTCATCGAAGCGGGCACCTTGAATGACTTGCGGTACCATGCAATGCCTGTGGGATAATAGCCACCATCATTTCCTGCCAGTGCATTTTTGTCCGGACGCAGCTCTATGCTCCAGTCATGAGGCAAAGTGACAGCACGCCAAGGACCATCATTGTATGCTGGAGACGATGCCAGGCTCTGATCGCCCAAATGGAACTTCCAACCGGCATCAAAGCATATCTTTCTATCTATTACAGGTTTCGATATAGCCGGGGAAACGGCTTCAAAAGCCATGAAAAGACTGATAATCAGTGTAGTGACAATTGTTTTTAAGCGCATATAGATTTAGTTTTAGATTCTACATAAGACTAAATAAGGGGCTTTCGAATATTTTCGAAAGCCCCTTATTGTTGTCGTACGCGGATTCGAACCACGACAAACAGAACCAAAACCTGTTGTGCTACCATTACACCATACGACAATCTTGACTGCAAAGATACTGCTTTTTCCGTGCACCACCAAATTTTCGGGCTGTTTTCTTGAGACGTCTTGCCCGTTCCTGCACTTTCCTGTCCTTTCCAGTCCGTGTTCCTGAAGATACAAACAGAAAGAACGGCAATCGTCCCTAAAGGAAGGTTGCCGTTATATCTTTTTTTCGGAATAGCCGAAGAATGATTCCGGGAATGGCCGGAGTATTTACATTGTAGTCGTCTTGCAGTCGTAGAAAAACCGTTATGTACGTATCAAGAAGCTTGTAGATAGTCGGTCAAACGAACGTCGGACGTTTGACCATATATATAAAACATTTTTTGCCACGTAGTTGAGTGTTTCTGATGGCTATTCTACGCTGATACAATGGCAAAAAGCCACATTCGTCATCTATTGCGTTGCGATAAATAATATTTGGATTCTCTGAAGTCTTTGCCACAATGGTGTATTGGTCGCAGATATAAACGCCTTGTGGAATGTAGAATCTATATGCAGGGTCCAAAGCATACTTAACGTTTTTATGTTCTACAATTTTCTTTTCTCCAGTCCAAGTCTGTACGTCACTAACAGATGATGTCATAGTAAGAACGTTTGGCCAAAGCATTTCTTCTTTTGCTTTGGAACTCGATGATGCTGTGTCCTCAGAAATTAGAGGATCTCCTGTTGATGAGTCACATGATGTGAGAAGAAAAGAACAAGCGAATAGTCCTAAGATGATTATATATAAATTTATATTGTTATGCTATACCCCACCAAAGCAGTGAGGCCTTTTAGATGCTTACTTTCACTTAAATACTTATATTGTTGGGTAAGTCCAATGTTGTATCGCATATCAAAAGACAGATGTCCGAGACGATAGCACAAGCCAATAGGTATATATATCTGAGTTTTACCCCATTCTGTACTACTTATCCAGTTCGACCTCTTTTTGCTT
>ERZ791917.595-NODE-595-length-31470-cov-5.798472_pt1 | contig 31470 bp, 27 predicted proteins | sample MGYA00510138_ERZ791917 | MGnify/ENA primary metagenome ERZ791917 (study PRJEB30046, sample SAMN00792102) | human gut metagenome | study: EMG produced TPA metagenomics assembly of the A metagenome-wide association study of gut microbiota in type 2...
TAACCTGCCGGGCCTTGGCCGTCTTTCTCTTCTTACTCTTCTTAACCTGCCGGGCGGCTTGCACTGGTTGCAACGGCTCCAGCTGCTGCCCAATCCCAAAAGTCAGCAGGACTGCTGAGACCAGTAGCAACTTTTTGATATCTTTCCGCTTCTTCAAAAAACTTCACTCCATTTTCTTTCCCTGTATATTAGATTGACATCTCTATTCTAGCCTATTTTGCCTAAATAAAACAAAAACCAATGAACAAATTGTTCTTTGTCCATTGGTAAAAATAGCTCTTAACTTGTTTTTAGCGGCTTATGCCAAGCTATCGATAAAACGATCAATCTGCAAGAAGTATTCTACTAATTCCCGGTGCTTCTGCCCGTCTTCTTCATAGTAGTCCTCCAGATCAGCCAAATCCATCTGCTCCATCAGCTTAGATGCCGTCTTATCCTTGCTCCAGCTTTGGTGGCGCTGCTGCATCAAGTCATACATGTGCTGCTGGACGTCTTCCTGCCCTTCGGCCAATAGAACGCAGCGGGACTTGACCGCCCGCTGCTCAACCGCGCGCAGCAACATGATTTGCTCCTTAATCGGCTTGGTCGCCGTGTCTTTGCCGGTAGTCCTTCCGGCTCATCTTAACCTTCGGTACCTTTTCAGTCGGGTTGGCCAGTTGCCGGCTGACCCGGTCCAAACGGGCAGCTTCGGCCTCCCCCTTGGCTTCGGCTTCCGCATGTTCCCGGGCCTTGCGGAGTTTTCTGGCCTGGATATCCCGCATCCACAAGGTCGGCATGATTGCTACGGCTCCTAAGAAGGCACCCATGGTGTTGGCGATCATGTCGTTAACATCATAAATCCCCAGCCCGGTCATCCTCTGGAAATGTTCAATAAGCCAAGACAGGCAGAAGGCCATAAATGTAGTGATCATAATGCTGTGCAGCCACTTGGACCAGGACGGAATGATGTAGCCCAAGGGCACAAAAAGCAGAACATTCATTAAAAAGCCGTAGCGGCCGCCATAGTTTGAGCTGGCAAAAACTTTTTTCAGCCCCCACTTCCAAAAGGCAGGATCTTCCAAGACCTCTGAGCTAGCGGCCATTTGGGCCGGATGCTGCCAGTAGTAGACGGCAGCCGTCAGCATTCTTGAGGCAAACACATAGTAGATCAAGGCACAGCCATAAACAACCGTCACTACCAGCCGCAAAAATGAGTTGCCCGTGCGGATGGCCCAGTAGCCTGCCAAAACACACGCAGCAATGACCACAAAGCGGATCAGCAAAGCCAGTTCATGATACATTCTTTTTCACTTCCCCTTACAAATTTCTTTCTACATATTTTATACCAATCGTTTAGCGACCACAAAAAATTAATAGTCTTCATATTAAAATAAATATGATTTTTCTTCTCCATTCTGACTTTTAGTGTTTTATAATATTCTTAGCAAATGTTATTAACTAGTATATTGTAAGATTTTAACGTTTTTCTTTGGAAAGGAAAAAGTTATGAACAGAATGCACTTCTTTTTTGGGAAGAAAATGCTGGCGGCCGGGGCTCTAGCTTTGACTTTAACGGCCGGTGCTACCCAAACCAGCCAATTCAAGGCCTTGCTGCCAGGCAATGGCGAAGCCAAGGCCTTTTACGTGCCAACTGATGCTGAATGCCGGTACGTCATCAAGAGCCAAGCAGATATTGACAAGTTCTTCAGTCAAAATGTCTTCGTCAGAGACTCCCTGCTAGAATTCAAATTTGAAAACTCCACTCCGATCAAGTTCCCAAAGGACGCTGAGTTAAAGCTGATGCGAGGGGTCAAATTCGACTTCACCGGCAAGTCAACTGGCAACATCGACTTCAACGGGACCAAAATGATGATCAACCGCCGTTACGGCACCAAAAAGAAGATTGACTGGAACGCTAACTGGCCGGAAACGGTCAGAACAAGCTGGACGGTGGAAGGTGACCACAAGAACCAAGTTATTTCCAACTTGAACGTTTACGGCTCTGTTGAAGGCTCAGTCAACTCCCAAGGTGTCGTAAGCTCTGACTACAACGGTGGGTTGCAGGTTTCCATGCTCCACACCAAGAACGTGACCTTCAAGAACATGAACTTCCACCAGGTTCACTACTACAACCGCCATGTCTTTGACGTCATGGGCTGCAACAACATCACCTGGGACGGCTGCCGCTTCTACGGCTACGCTGGCTCTGGCTTCAACCAGTCTGGCTGGAACGCCATCTATACCAAAAATAAGGATCCTCACGGCGTCTACTCAGAAGCTATCGAACTTGGCGTTGCTACCGAGGCAGACGCGGGCGGTGACCCTAACGTCAACGAGTCAATTTTTGGCAAGAACATGTATGATGGGGTCGGCACCCAAAACGCCACGATCAAGAACTGCTACTTCGGGCCAGAAAAGAATGGCTTGACTGGCGGGGCCATGATTAACGGCTTAGACAAGCGGGCCACCTTCCCTTATGGGTCAAGTGTCGGCAACCACAGCATCGACGATACCAGCAAGAAGTCCCACTACAAGAATATCAGCGTTACTGGGACTACCTTTGAAAACACGGCAGTAGCTACCAACACGACACCAACTTACTACAAGCACATGGCGCCTGTTCACTACCGCTACTCACCGCTTGACACTGCAGCCCAGGTTAACTCTTTGACGGCAAGCAACAACACTTACATCAATGTTCTCGACCGTGGGGACAGCGGTATTCCAGACACTTTGAGCGGACAAAACCGGCCAGTCTACAAGCTGGACCTTGGCCTGCACAAGGCATGGTTCCGGAACGCGCCAGTATACCTGGCAACCGTTTCAAACAACTTCGCGAAGTTGAATTCACACGGCAGCAAGTACACCAAGGCGGTATTAGCAAGTTCTGTCAAGAAAACTACCGCTAAGAAGACTACTACTAAGAAGACTGCCAAGAAGAAAGTAGCTAAGAAAGCTACTAAGAAGGCTGCAGCTAAGAAGTCTACTAAGAAGAAAGTAGCTAAGAAAGCTACTAAGAAGGCTGTAGCTAAGAAGACTACTAAGAAGAAAGTAGCTAAGAAAGCTACTAAGAAGGCTGCAGCTAAGAAGACTACTAAGAAGAAAGTAGCTAAGAAAGCTACTAAGAAGGCTGCAGCTAAGAAGACTACTAAGAAGAAAGCGGCTAAGAAGGCTACAGCTAAGAAGACTACTAAAAAGAAAGCGGCTAAAAAGACCACTGCCAAGAAGTCTACCAAGAAAGCTGCGGCTAAGAAGGCTAGTAGTAAGAAAGTAAGTTCAAAGAAGAAAACTGCAAAAAAGACTACCAAGAAGTCTTCTAAGAAGAAGTCAACTAAGAAAAAGAATGCTAAGAAGTCAAGCAAGAAGAGCACTAAGAAAACTTCCAAGAAGAAGTAATTCCATAGGCTAACCTGTAAAGTCCGTCAGCAATGCTGGCGGGCTTTTTCTTTACTCTGCATCCCCGTACAATTTGTGTTATCATTTTCTACGGTATTTTTGAAAAAATTGTTATCAGCAACAGAAAGAAAAACAAACATGGACAAAGAAAAAATCAATGAATTATGGGGCAAGTACAAGGATATCATCCCCTATGTCTTCTGGGGCGTCATGACCACCCTGGTCAACATCTTCTCCTACTGGCTCTGCAACCGCGTCTTCAAGTGGGACATCATGCCAGCGACGATCATGGCTCAGTTCTTGTCAATCGTTTTCGCCTACTTGACCAACCGCAAGTGGGTTTTCCACAGCCAGGCATCCACCTTTGAGGAATACGCCAGTGAAATCACCAGCTTCTTCGCGGCCAGAATCGGGACTGCCCTTTTAGACATGGTCATCATGTTCATCTTCGCTAAACAAATGCACTTAAACAGCATGGTCATCAAGATACTGGCTAATGTGGTTGTCGTTATTGTTAACTATGTGGCCAGCAAGTTCTGGATCTTTAAATCCAAGGATTCAGAATAATCTATCTGAATTAATTGCTAAGAAATGGTAATTATTCCGGCTAAAAGTTTTACCTAATGCATTTTCGTGTTAATCTTGTAGTCAGTTTAACCAGAGAGGAAGGGTGAAAATGCGGAAAAGAAACATAATTTTAGCCTTTTTGGGATGCTTGGGCTCGGTCCTGCTGATCAGCGGCTTGACTTTCCAGAATTCCGGCCAGTCAGCCCAGCTGACCTTGAAGTTCGTCAACTTGTTTGAGAAGGTTCATTTTCACCTGACCGGCACTATGATGGCTGAGTACCCGATTTACCACATGATGCGGAAGCTGGCCCACACAGCTGAGTACTTCCTGCTCGGCGCCAGTGCCTGCTACTTCTTCAGCCGCTGGCAAAAGCGCTATGCCTGGTCAGCCCTGGCCCTATCAGCAGCCTTCTCTCTCTTTGACCAGACCAGCAAGCTACTGGTTCCCGGCCGGGAATTCGACCCAACTGACTTTCCCTTCGATATCGCCGGCTACCTGCTCGGGATTGGCTTAATCCTCTTGCTCCAGCGGCCATGGGCCAAGCGGGCCGTCAACTAAAGTGATATACTAATTGCTAAAAAGAGTGCTTGCCCGGCACTCTTTTTTCATCTTCAGCATTTCCTTGATTAACCATTACTAAATTCGAATTATCATAAACAGCTAAAAATTATATAATATGTAGTGTTTGAAATTTACATTCAGAAGAAAGGAAAAAATACTAACTCTTCCGCATTCAACCATATTTTCCCTCTCGTCAAAAGACGGTATCGAAAGAAATAGATTAAAAGAATAGAAAGGTATTTCTAAATTGGATGTAAAAAATAATCTCCACACTAACAGTGAGAACAACCCGCGTAAATTGAACTTGCTTTACCTAGGCCTTTTGCTCTTCGTCACTTTGCTGACAACCCTTTATTTGGCTAGCAGCAAGGCAATCTTTGCTTTCTCAGACTGGACCTTCCACGCTGCCCGGGTAGAAGAAATCTACTTGAACCTTAAGTCCGGCTCCTTCTTCACTTTTATCGCAGCCAGAACTTTCCACAACACCGGGGCTGCTTCTTTCCTCTTTTACCCATATATTTTCTTTTATCCATGGGCCTTCTTGCGTTTTATTCTTTCTCCGGTCAACGCCTTTTACGCCTGGTACGCCTTGGTAACCTTTGCCACGGCCGCGATCAGCTTCTTCTCCATGAAGGCATACTCCCAGAAGTCCCTAGCCAGTTTTATCTTCTCCCTGGTCTATACTTTTGCCCCATACCGGCTCTACCTGGGCGGGGCAGTCTTTGGCGAATACCTGGCCGTAACCTTCCTGCCCCTGCTTTTCCTGGGCATCTATGAAGTCCTGTGGGGCGACAAGAAAAAATGGTACCTCCTGGCTATCGGCGGGGCGCTAGTCGCTTACGCCCACATCCTCTCTGTCTTTTTGAGTCTGGAATTTGCCGCAATCCTTTTTGTTATCAAACTGATTACCAGCCGTGGCATCAGCAAAGACCGGATTAAATCCTTGCTTTTAGCTGCCGGCACCTGCGTCCTCTTGGTTTTGCCGGTAATCGTACCATTTTTCACTGACTTTATCGGTCAGGGGCTCTCCAGTGCCAAGCCAGGCATCAGCTACACCATGGAGCCACTCTACCTGCTCCTCAACTCCTTCTCTGCCCAAAAAGGCTGGAAGCTGAGCTTCATGCTGATGTTAACAATCTTTACTGCCTGGGCCTTTATTAAGAGCCAGCGGAACTGGATCATCTATGGTCTCGGTCTCTTCGCCTGCTTCCTGACCACCCGCTATTTCCCATGGAAGCTTACCGCTGGCACGCCTTTTGAAATGGTCCAGCTGACTGCCCGCTATCTTTCCTACGCTTCACTTTTCTTAACTATTCTTTTTGCTTTAGGCAGCAACGATATACTTGAAGAGTATGTAGCCGGCCGGAAAAAGCTGGCCCTCGGCTGTAGTTTAGCAGTCTTCATGGCCCTCTTCTCCCTTAGTTCCCTGTCAGTTTACCGGGATATCTTGAAACATGTTCAAGACATGCCGAAAACCAGTGCTAACAGCACTCAGCCAGCACCATTCAAGCGCCTGCGCGACTATAACTATCACAACCAGTTCAACTACAAGATTCTCTTCGGTGCCTTTGACTATATGCCAAAAAGCTCACTGACCAGCCTGCAAAAGCAAAATTCTCTTTTGATGCACCAAGCCTACTTGAATGGTAAGACTTTAACCTTGAGTCCTTTAATCAAGGCCAATCAAATTACTTACCAGGTCAAGAGCGAAAAATCAGCTGATGTTGACTTGCCAGTAATTGCCTACAAGCACACCACTGTCAGCGTCAATGGGCAAAAGCATGCCTTCCGCCGTGGAAGCCGCGGGACGGTTGTGGTCAGCCTCAAGCGCGGGCAAAACACCATCACGGCAGGCTACAAGGCCAGTCCGGTCTTCTACTTGAGCATAGTCATCAGCATCCTCAGCTGGCTCGTCCTGCTTATCTACTTGGTCAAGTTCAAGGCCAAATATGCATAATAGAAAAACACAAAAAGAGTACGTGGAAAATCACGTACTCTTTTTGAATATAGCCGATTAGTTCATCATGATTGTACCGTTGTTTGAACCCCCAGTTGATTCTCTAACAACGGTTGAAACTGGAACCCAGGCAATAGCGCCGTAGTCGTAGGCGTTTCTGTGGCTGGAACCACTGCCAGCACTATAGTAGCATAGGTCGTAAACCAGGAAGCGGCCGTTCTTGTATCCAGCGATTAAGCAAATGGAATTTATGAGCTTCAATTTGTTTAGCAAGGACCAAGCCACCTAGGAACATGAAGATGTACACGCAGATCTTGCCGAAACTGCCAACCAACTTCAAATCCTTCAAAGCCGTAGCCGGCAAAGCAAATTGGTATTTAGTCGGAATCCGGTCCGGAAAAGCCATGATGTGGTGCAGCAGCATCAGCAAAATCGCGATATGTCAATTATTTTATTCGATTTTTCTAAAACTGAAGTGATTGCTCAGCTTTGAGGCCAGCAATCGTTCGCCGGGTCCCTTCTTCTAAAGAAAATTCAGCCTGCCAGCCCAAGGCTTCCAGCTTTTCAGCATCTAAAGAGGAATTAGTCATCAAGTTGTAGCCTTTTTTCTCCGCATCCGTCGGGTTCTCAAAAACTACCTGAGTTCCTGCCGCCTTGGCCAGGGCTTCAGCCAACTGGCGAATGGTAACAACGGAATTCCGGTTGGAAATGTTGTAGGCATTGGCATTCTCGCCATTAAGCAGGATGGTCAAAAGCGCCGACGCGCAGTCTAAAGTATAGCAGTACGACCGCAGCTGCTGGCCCGCGCTCTTCATAACAATGTCTTCATGGTTGACTGCGTTGCGGGTAAACTGGGCTGAGGCCCGGCTGTCAGACTTGGTAATGGTGGGTCCGTAAATGTGGCCCGGCCGGGCAATCACTGTTTCCAGGCCATATTCCTGGCTAAAGGATGCGCACAGAGTTTCTGCCGCCCGCTTGGCGCTTGGATAGCAGGCCCGGGGATTTAAAATATCCAAAAAGCCATAGTCTTCTTCTTTAAAAGGATCATTATTATTTTTGTTCCCGTAGACTTCACTGGAAGACAGATACAAGAGGCGCTTAGCGCCTTGCTCTTTACCCATCTTCAGCAGGGAGTAAAGTCCATTGAAGTTGGCCAGCATCGTTTCAACTGGCTGGCTGACGTAGTAAGAAGGATTGGCATTGCTTGCTCCGTGGATGATGTAGTCCGCTTTTACGTTCAGATCTGCTTCTTTAGTAGCATCGTACTGGAAAAAGACATAGTCTTTTCCTTCTTCAAAACCGGCAAAGCGGGCTGCCATCCGTTCACGGCTGCGACCAGCCAGGATCAGCTTGATTTCAGCATCCCTTTTTTTGTTCAGCCAGAGCAAGACGTCAACTAAGGCTGAACAGATCATCCCTGTTGCCCCAGTAATAAATAAGTTCTTACTAAAAAGCAGTTCCAGATTCGGAACTGCATTTTGCACGCGGTCTACGTCATCCCAATATTGTTCAGTATACTTCATCGTTACCTCGTTACTTAAGCCACTCGTCTTTCTTGGTAGAAAGCAGGGCTTCAAAAATCATCAAGTCGTCAACCGTCGTAATCTTTAAGTTGGTTTCTGACCCCTTGGAGAAGTAGACTCTTTCCCCTAAAGCCTGCATCAAAGTGCAGGTCGCGGCCGTGTTGGTAATGCCGCGCTTACCAGCTTCTTCATGAGCCCAGAGCAGCTTGCCCAAGGTATAGACGTGCGGCGTCTGCGTTCTGTAAAGCTGTTCACGCGGAATTGAATCAGTTGAAGACATACCGCCGTCACCGCTACGGAAAACTGCTTCCACACACGGAATGGCGGTAATCGCGCTGCCGTGCTCCTTAAAGGTAGCCAGACTGTCTGAGATAATTTCCTGGGAAACATTGCAACGGTTCCCGTCATGGATTAAGACGACTTCATCATCTCCTAATTCCTTGGACAGGACTTCCAGGCCGTTGTGAATTGATTCCTGGCCGGTTGCCCCGCCTGGCACGACCCACTTGAGCTTGCTGATGTTAAACTGCTTGGCATAAACTTTCAAAACATCCATCCAGGCCGGCAGGGTAACTACCATGATTGCATCAACCAAGGGATGCTTCTGGAAAGCCTCCATCGTATGAATGATAATCGGCTTGTTGTTCACGTGCATGAATTGTTTAGGAATATCTTGCTTCATCCGTGAACCAACGCCAGCTGCCGTCAATAATGCTACTACCATTTTTTACTCCTTCAGCCGTTTTCCAGCTTTACTGTTAAGCTTTTTATACAAAGTTAAATTATCGGCAAAAATCTAGCCATTACTTTCATTTTAACAGATCTATCCAGCATTTGAACCGAATTAACAATCCGCCTATTTAGATATTTCCTTCTTTCTCCATATTTTTTAAATTTCTTTAAAAAGAAGAATAAAATTATTGTGGTATACTTTGGAGTTAGTATTGTGCAAACCAGCATGCTTTTTTTAACCAATGCATCTGCATAAGAATGTGAGGAAATCTAGGTGAACAATTTTTACAGTAAGGCTGACACCACGCTCACTTTAAAAGAACTGGCCAAGCTGATCTGGAAGAATCTGCTGCTGATCATTATCGGCACAGCCTTGTTTGGCGGCCTGGCTTACGTGACCGCCAACTACCTGCTTCCAGCCAGATATACCGCCAGCATGGACTTCATGGCCAAGGGTAAAATCACGCAAGGCGGCTTTACCAAGCGGCAGGCCAGAAGCCAAAATGAGCAGGCTGCTAACGGCTTTCAAAATATTGCTATCAGCCCTGGTGTCATCGACCACACTAGCGATGAAATCGGCAACGTTTCGCCAACGGCTCTGCGCGAGAACATTACCGTCCGCTCCACTCCCCGGTCCAACACTTATACCTTGACTGTCACTAGTTCTTCGCCTGAAAAGGCCAAAAAGGTGCTTAAGGTTGTGGCCAAAAAGTTCAAGAAAGAATTCGAACTTGAATACAAGCGGGGCCGCAAGGCTATGCCGACCAAGAAAAAGAGGCGTAAGTACTTAAAGCCAATCCTGCCAACCGTCCTGGTCAAGTCCATCAAATTCAAAGACAAAACCAACGTTGTCAAGAGCTACCCGAATGTCAAGTTTGCAGCAGCAATCGGCACAGCAACCGGCTTCTTGCTGACAACTTGGGGATCAATTTACTGGCGCCTGCGCAGAAGTTACCGATAAGGAGGTTAGCGTGAAGTCTATCAAATCAGCCAGTGACCGCTTCTTTGCGGTCATGGCCTATATCATCGTCATCCTGTCGGTCATGTCGACGACAGTCATGTGGAACTACTTAAAGGGAGCCTTTATCCCAATCGGGACCTACCGCTACCTGCTTTTAGGGATTGGGCTTCTCTTGGTTTTGGTAACTAATTCCTATAACTTTAAGGACTTGTCCTTCATCGTTTTGACAGTCTGCTACCTGCTTGTCTTTATCTTTTTCTCGCAGGCCAACCCTTTTAAGTACTTTTCCAACCTTTGCCTGCCTTTGACAGCGGCTCTTTTGATTGCCTTTGTCTACTACCGGCATAATATGGGGCAGCTCATTTGGAACAGCTATGCCAACATCGTCTTGATCGTGGCTGGCGTATCGCTCTTCTTTTACTTCTTTGGCAGCATTCTGGGCCTGCGGATCGGTGCCGTTGATACCAACTACTACTGGGCCAACAACCCCCACTTTACAACCAGCTACTGCTACCTTTATTTCCACCAGCCCTTACAGGATCAAATGTACCTTGGCCACCACGTGATCAGAAACACGGGGATCTTTACTGAAGCTCCAGGCTACACCCTCTTCCTTTTGAACGGTTTGATCATCGAGCTTTTCGTCAAAAAGTCCAAAAGCTTCTGGCGGATTGGTCTTATCCTGGTCACCCTGCTGACAACTCTGTCAGCAACCGCAATCCTGCTCGGTGCTTTGGCAGTCTTGCTTTCCTTCCTCCAATACTTGCAAACGCAAGGAAAGCTCAACTTGAAGATCGTCATCCCAGTCTTCCTGCTCTTGCTGGTCTTAGGGGTCATCGTTATCCGGATCAGAAAATCCGGCGGTTCTTCTTACTCAGTCAGAGTTGATGACTTGCGGATCGGCTTGACTCTCTGGAGCCAAAACCCCGTCTTCGGGGTGGGCTTTGGCAACGAAGGAGCCTTAATCAAGATGTTTGCCTTCCACCGGGCTAACAACGGTCTGAGCATGGGGCTAACCACCTTGATGGCTACCGGCGGACTCTACCTGGCTCTTTACTTCCTGGTACCGTTCTTTACCACCCTCTTTGCCCCAAGCCGCCGCTACCTCCTACCGATCAGCATTTTATTATTGTTGGAAATCATTATTTCCAACATCTCCACCAACCCAGTCTACTTAATGGCCATAGCTCTTCTCTGGTATGCTATTTTAAATGACCTTAGAGAGCAGAGAGTTTTCGCCGGGACTAACTATACCGGCCTTTACTCTTAAGGCTGAAAGAGTATTTTTAGATATAAAAAGAGCATTCCGCTGGGAATGCTCTTTTACTTTGCTGATTTACTTTTTAGCATGGTCCGGATCAGTGTCTAAATCATCGTGAGATAACTTGCTTTCTTCAGTTACCTCGTTAGCGTCATACAGGTCATGCTTGATCTTGGATGAGCTAATCTCCGGGGTTCTTGGCAGGTAAACGACGTTGACGCCCTCTTCTTTCAAAAAGTCGAACTTGCCCTTCCAATCGTCCCCCATGACAAAAGTGTCAATGTGGTATTCGTGCATGTCGCTGCGCTTTTGGTCCCAGTCTTTTTCTGGGATAACCAAGTCAACGTAGCGGATGGCCTCCAGCAGCTGCTTGCGCTGCTCATATGAGAAGTAGGTCTTCTTGTGCTTGGAATTCCAGTTGAACTCATCAGTAGATAGGGCAACAATCAAATAGTCGCCCTGGGCCTTGGCCCTTCTCAGCAGGTTGATATGGCCGTAGTGCAGCAGGTCAAATGTTCCATAAGTAATTACGCGTTTCATAATTGCTCCTTGTCCCCTATTTCAGGTATTCTTTGTAAGACTTGTCTGGGTCAAAAATGACTGAGCCATGGATAGACCCGCCTCTGACAAAGACATTCCACTTGCCGTACTGCTTGGTCAGCAAAGGATCATAGTCCTTTGGAATCGGCAGGCTGAGCATCTCAAACGGCACTCTGACTGGATTGGCCACATACTCGCGCTTCCAGCAGCATTTTTCCGTTTCCAACATGACCATCATAACTTCTTTGGTGTCCTGGTCATCATATTTGGTGATTTCCTTGGCAAAGCGGTCATAATAAATGTTGCGGCCACCGCTCTTTTTCTTTTCAAAAAAGAACTTGCTGTAAAGGAGAAACTTTTTCAGGCCGGACAAATTCTTATTCGGGTAACCATTGCAGTAGTTGTAGAACTGCCGGGCCCGGTGCTTGAGCTGGTTGACATTTTTAACAAAAGCCTGCCGTTCTTCTGGATCATCTGGCACATTGTCCAATGGGAAGATATCGATAAAAATCCCTTGGTTGAACTGGTAGTGGAAATTTTGTTCTGACTTGAGGATGGCCGTGGTTAAAGAATTGCGCAGCTGGGCGTGCCCCCGCATAGCACCAGGGTCGGTCTCTTCAGTTTGGAAGAAGTACGGCTCAGCGAACTCATCCTTAGCCACTTCGCACAGACGGTCAAAGTCCTTCCGGTACATCATCAAGTCGATGTCGTCATCCCAAGGAATGTAGCCTTTGTGGCGTACAGCCCCTAAAAGAGAACCGCCAGACAGGTACCAGGGAATATCATATTTCTGACAAACCTGGTCCAGCTGGTCCAAAAGGTCCAGTTCCACGGCCCAGATCTTCTTCATCTCCGGGCTGACCGTATAATCGTTTCTGACTTCTTCTTTGAAAAAATCGTCTGAGAGCTTGAGCTTAATATTGTCCATTGTCTTTTCTAAATTCTCCCTTATCCCCTGCCTAAAATCTTCTTAAGCAGGCCAACAGAATCATCCTTCAAGATAAACAAGGTCGCCAGGTAAGTGCCCGCGCCTAAAACAAATTGAATGCCCAGTTTGATGATGCCAGGATTGCCAAACGGATTCAAGGCCAGGATGACCAGCATCATCAGAGTTCCGGCAATCAGCTTCTTCCAGATCACCTTGCCAATATAAGCCGGCTCCAAGTAGCCATTGTCATGGTAAAGGTAAAGCAGACTGATTGTCAATTCCGCGATGATTGAGGCAAAAGTTGCCCCGGCACTGGCAAAGCGCGGGATCAAGAACAGGTTCAAGACAAAGTTGACGACTGCCCCGATGATAATGTAAACCGCGCTCTGCTTACGCAGGCCAGCCGGGTTATAGTATTGCGAACCCAGACAGTTGGAAATCCCGATAATCACGATCTGCGGGCTGAACAAGCGGAGCAAAAGTGCCACCTTATCCCAGCCATGACCGAAGAAGACCGGCACAAAGGTATCCGCGATTCCGAGCAGGCCAAAGCCAATCCCCACCCCGATGAAGAGAATGTAGTTTATGGAACCCTGGATCCGCTGCTTGATTTCCTTATCCTTTTTCTTGGCAAACAAGTAAGAAATTCTGGCCCCCAGAACACTGTTGACGGCGGTAAAGGTCACTGCCTTAGTCAAGTTGATGATCTTGGTTGCCTGCTCATAGTAAGCATTTTCTGCATTATTCTGGGTCATGAAGCCGATCAAGGTCTTGTCCATATAAGTATAGATGGAGGTGGCAATGGTCGGAATAAAGTAGATCAGAGTTTCATGGAAGTGCCGCTTCAAGTTGGCCAGTTTGATTGGAACTTTTACCACGAACTTATGCAGCTCCAGCCACATAGACATGGTCCCCAGCAAGGTCGTCCCCGTCATGATGAAGACATAAAGGTTGGTATCCTTAGGACTCTTGACGAAGAGAAGGATCAAGACAACCCCTGCCACCTTAACCAAGGCGTTCTTGGTCACCGTGTACTGGAATTGCTCTAAGCCATCAAAGAACCAGGAGATGTCCAGCATGGTGTTAAACAGGTTCAAGGTCAAGATAAGGAACATGACCCGGTAGTGGCTTTGAAAGCCCAGGTAAATTCCCCATAACAGCAGCATGGCCAGAGAGGTAAATACGCTCAGCAACTCAATTTCCCAAAAAATCTGGCTCCGATTTTTGACATCGTTGCGGTTGCGGGCAATTTCCCTCATCCCGTATGACGCTGTCCCCAGAGCCGCAACCAGGGAGAAGTAGGTCTGGATTGAGGAAGTCCAGCTGTAGGCCCCGATCCCGTCAGTCCCGATGACTCTGGAAACGTAAGGCGCCGTAATCAGCGGCGTAATGATCGCCAGAATCTGGTACAAGGTACTGATAACTATATTCTTTTTAATACTAGGATTCTTCATTAACGCTTCCGATCTGATACTACTTGCCCAAGTACATCTGATAAACCTGCTCGGCAGATTCCTGGTTGTCATAGCCCAGCTTGGTCAGCTGGCTGGCAAACTGCCGGCGGTCCTGGCCGCTGGCCTGGCTGGTTACTTGCATGAGCAACTTAGCCCAGGCAGCCGGATCAGCCTGCAAGGATTCCCGGAAAATCAAGCCCTCAAAGTCCATTTCTGAGCTGATGACATCAGAAATCACACATGGCAAACCGGTCGTCTGCGCTTCCAGCAGGGTTACTGGCAGGCCTTCGTAAAGAGATGGCATGACAAAGGCATCCATAGCAAATAAGTAGTCTGGAATCCTGTCCGTGGACAAGATCATGGTCACCTTGTCTTCCAGACCCAGGTCCTTGATCTTGGCCCGCAGGTCTGCTTCCCTTTCCCCGCTCCCGATCAAAAGCAGGTGAGCTTGTGGCTTGCTCTTGACCAGCTCATTAAAAATATCTACTAAGAAAAGCTGGTTCTTTTGGTCAGCCAGACGGCCGATATTGCCCAGCAAGAGCTGGTCAGCAGTTAAACCGAGCTCTTCTCTAGCTGCCTGCCGCTTGTCTTTAGCAAAAACATAGCGGTCCCGGCTGATCCCATTGTGGATGATCCGGACCCTGCCTTGGTCTTTAGGATTAAAAAGCCAGGCAGCTGCTTCCTTGGAACAGGCCGCCAGGTCAGTAGCATAGCGGGCGATCTGCTTGCGTTCATAAGTGACAAAAGCAGGCAGCTTCTGGATACCGTGCAAATGCTGCAGAGCATTGTGAGAATGAACAATCACGCGCTTAACGCCATTTTCCCGGGCTACCTTGGCCATATCATAGCGGCTGGGCAGGTCAGTATCGATATGAACCACGTCATAGTGGTGTTTTTTCAAAAAATGGTCAACTACAGCCACCCGGTTGCGGTGACTCTCAAGGGAGTTCCTGCCCGAGTAGCGCAGAGGGTAGACATGAACGCCAAAGGCCTCTACAGCTGCTTCTTTTTCCGGAACGCTCTTATCTGGATCGAGCAGAACGTAATCATAGTCCACCCGGTCGCGGAGGGTCTTGATCCATTCGTATTCAACCGAGGTCACCCCATCGTAGTAGAGCATCCCCCGGATCAAAAGCACCTTCAACTTGTCACTCACGCTATCACCTGTTCTTTTACTCGCGTCTTACTTTTCTAAACTCTTAACGGCCTTTTCCAAGGCAGTCTTGGTAAAATTACCTGCTCTCAGCTGCTTAGCCACTTCTCTGGCATTAGCCGCAAAAGTTGCATATTCTTCTTCTGTCACATTTTTTAAAACTTCCGGCAGATCACGCAGAGAGTCAATGGTCAAGCCCAAATTCCTGCTCTTGATAAAGCTGGCTTCAGCTGCCTGGCTCCAGATGATAACTGGCAGGGCTGAAGCCAGATACAAGGAGAGCTTGTGGGGATTGTTGTAACGAAGATAGTTGCCAAAAGGCCCATCACAAGTTTCAATGCTGCTGCCGTCCCAGATCAAGCCAAAGCCGGAATTCAGTTGCTTGGGAATTTCATCGGCTGGAAAGGCCCCATGGTATTCGACATTCTTGTAGGCATCCAAAGTGAAATTCAGCCCGTAAAGGTTAAACTTGGCGTCGATTTTTCCGATATCGTTCAAATATTGGGTCTTACGGACATCCAGGTTACCGGCGACAGAAACAGCCCGTTCAAACTTGGCCTGGTTGATCTCGCCATCCGGGATCAAATAGTCAAAAATCCCCAAGGTAACCAGCTTCTCTGGCGCAACGCCCCGGTCGATGAAGAACTGCTTCATGGAATCGTTATGAACAATCAAGCAGTCAGCATATTTCATCATCTGCTCAAAGTCTTCCGCGAAAAACTTCTTATAGAAGAATTGCCGCAGCTCTTCCACATCGTGGACCAGGTAGATGAATTTAACCTTCTTTTCTTTCTTCAGCTTGGCCAGGGTTTCTTCCCGCTGCAGCTGGTGGTCCCGGGATGGAGCTTGGAAAAGGACGATAGAATCAGGCTCAATCTGCTTGTAGAGCTTCTGCCAGCTGAAGCGGTAGTGCAGCTGCCGGCGAACCCGGGAAAGGGCATCCTTCTTTCCGGCGCAAACTCGGACTAAGCGCAAGCTTTCAAAGCCCGCCTTTTCCGCGATCTGATTGATATCCGATGGAGCCTTGCCCAAGGCAGTGTCGTCTGAACTGAAAACTTCAAAAATTTGGTATTTTTTCATTAATCCTTGTCTTCCCCCAAGCTGAATTCAAAGAGCGGGTGCTTTTCCCGCTTAGCTGCTGGCGGCGGAGTCATGTAGTCCGGGCCGTAAAGGCGGGTCATGTAACTTTCAATCCCGGATGGCAGTTTGACTTTGATACCTTCGAAAGTCCCTTCCGTGATCTTGCACATATTCTCCCGGCTGTCCATTTCTCCAAAGTAGTGCTTGCGGCCGCTAGGAATCGTCACGTACTTGGAGTTGTCATTTTTGCAGCCGGAGTAAACCTTGTAGGTCCAGTGAGCGGCTGTATCCAAAGGAATAAACTTAAAGAAACGGCCAATCTTATACTTTTTAGCAAAAGCAGCTCGGACTTCTGGCGTGTCCTGGATTTCCAAGAGCTTTGGCAAGTAGTCATAAACCTTCCGGCAGCTGAGCAAGTAGCCAACCGCCAGGCTCCAGTAGCCTCTGAGCTTGCGGGCAAGGGCATTGTCCGGGGTGTTTTCCAGGACAAAAATGTCAATGCAGATCCCGCAGTTTTCTCTTGGCTCAGCGACATCGTTAAAGGTCCGGTAAGCCGTCCCCTTTTTGATAAAGCGGCTGGCAGCTGCCCCATAGCCCGGGGTAAGTTCCGGGGCAAGGAGTTTGTAGTCATTTCCTAACTCTTTGTCAAAAACTTCCTTGAGCTTGTCGAAGTCTTTTCTAGGCATGTTGACATCGATGTCGTCATCCCAGGGAATAAAGCCCTGGTGTCTGATCGTGCCCAAGACTGATCCACCGCTTAGGGTGTAGTTGAGGTCATACTTGGCGCAAACAGCCATGAAGTCCTGTAGCATCCCCAGCAGGGTCTGCTTCAGCTTTTTTAAATCTTCGCCTTCAACGTAAACTACGTGGTCGCTGTCCCCAAAAGCATTCTTCTGGGCCGCGAAGCCATCCTTGGTTCCTAATTTACTCATGCAGCTGCTTCCTAAAATTCTTCCTTAACAGCTTCCAAAGCAGCCGCGATGACCTGGTCCATGTTGTAGTACTTGTACTGGCCTAGGCGGCCGCCGAAGATAACCTTGGCATCTTCCTTGTCAGCCATTTGCTTGTACTGAGCGTACAAGTCGTTGTTTCTATCGTTGTTGACCGGGTAGTAAGGTTCATCGCCCTTGTGCCAATCAGCTGGGTATTCCCGGGTAATGATCGTCTTGTCCGGGTCACCCTTGCCAAATTCAAAGTGCTTGTGTTCAATCACCCGCGTGTATGGCGTTTCTGCGTCGGTGTAGTTGATCACCGCATTGCCTTGGTAGTTACCCACGTTCTTTTCTTCAGTTTCAAAACGGAGAGACCGGTATTCCAGTTCACCCAACTTGTAGTCAAAGAATTCGTCGATCGGGCCAGTGTAGACTACCTTGTCAAACTTTTGCAGGTACTCGTTCTTCTTGGCGAAAAAGTCAGTGTCCAGTTCAACCGTGATCTTGTCATCCTTGAGCATGTTTTCTACCAGCTTGGTGTAGCCGCCCTTAGGAATCCCTTGATAGTCGTCGTTGAAGTAGTTGTTGTCGTAAATCAAACGAACTGGCAGGCGCTTGATGATGAAGGCTGGCAGCTCAGTGGCCTTTCTCCCCCATTGCTTTTCCGTGTAGCCCTTGATCAGCTTCTCGTAGATGTCGCGGCCGATCAAAGAAATGGCCTGCTCTTCCAGGTTTTGCGGAGTCTTGCCCGCCATTTCAGCGCGCTGTTCGTTAATCTTGTCCATGGCTTCTTGCGGCGTCCGGACGCCCCACATTTGGGTAAAGGTGTTCATGTTGAAAGGCAGGTTGTACATCTTGCCCTTGTAATTAGCTACCGGGCTGTTGGTGTAGCGGTTAAATTCCGCAAACTGTTGGACATATTCCCAGACTTCCTTGTTTGAGGTGTGGAAAATGTGGGCCCCATACTGGTGAACCTGAATGCCGTCGATTTCCTTGGTGTAGATATTGCCGGCGATGTGATCACGTTTTTCAATTACCGTTACTTCGTGGCCCCGCTTGGCTGCTTCGCGTGCAAAGACAGCACCGAAAAGACCTGCACCAACTACTAAATACTTGCTCATACTTGTTTTGCTCCTTTTATTTAAAAGTGGGTCTGCTTCTTGCCAATGCCAAGCTTGCGCTTGATTAGGTTGATCCCCTTCACTATCTTCTTTTCGCCGCCCAGCTGACCCCAGGTCATCTCAGTGTAGTTCTGCTTGGTCGTGTAAAGCCAGACGTCCATCAGCCGCTCTGAGATATAGCCATAGACCCGCTGGTCCTGGACTGAGTAGCTGGAAATGTCGATTTGCCCTTCCAACTTGCTAAGAACGCTGAAGATGAATTCACAGTAATCGTTAAACTGCTCTTTCTTCATGACGAACATGTTAAACATGTGGGCACTGCGCCGCTTCATCATCATGTCAAAAGCCGGCAGATAGTCTGGATAGTCCGCCGCGATGATTTCACGGGTCTTGTCCAGGGGCTCTGCCGGATGGGCATGAACATAGTGGTCATAATTGCTTTCGATGTAGTAGTTCCGCTTAGTTGGAACAATTACGTCATATTTTTCAAGCAATTTGGCAAAGTCAGCCTCCTTGGCAACATTGTCCAAAGTAAAAGGTTTCTTAACATAAAAATAGCGTCGATAATGGACCAAGCCCACCGCATCAACGTCCTTTAAGTTCTTCCAAGCCCAGTAAATCCCTGTCAGTTCATTATAATAGGGGTTCTTGGCCGAAATGTTTTCACCAGCATCATCGCGCTGGTAATCGATTCCTGGCTTGTAGTTCTTGACCGCGCCAACCAGGACTGGCAAATAGACAGAGTCGACCGGCATTGGGAACTGCTTGTGTGCCGCGACTAATACTTTAATTTTCACTAGTTTCCCCCCTGTTTTAGTAAGCTCCTTCTTTTTTGAAGATGCTAAAAATAGTTTGGAAGAAAATTTTTACGTCATATCCAAAAGAGATATTGTCGATGTATTCCAGCTCAACGTCGCAGCGCTCCGGGTAGCCGATGTTGCTCCGGCCCGTTGCCTGCCAAAGGCCCATGGCACCTGGCCTGACCGAGAGAAACTTGTCTTTGCGGTCACAGTATTCTTCCAGTTCTTTTTCCACCACTGGCCGTGGGCCAATGATGCTCATGTCGCCTTTGAGAATATTGACAAACTGCGGCAGCTCATCAACTGATGTCCGCCGCATCCAGCGGCCAATCGGAGTAATTCTTGGATCTTCATCAGCCAGCAATTTGTAGTCATTGGCTACATACTTGGCATACAAATCAGGATCGCTTTTTAAAATTCTCTCCGCGTCCATTCGCATCGAACGGAATTTGTACATCATAAAAGGCTTGCCGCCCTTACCGATTCTTTCTTGGGCAAAAAAGGCTGATCCGCCGTCCTGGCTCTTAATGATCAGAGACAGAATCAAGAAAATCGGCGAGAAAACTATCAGAGCCAGCAAGCTGCCAACAATGTCCAAGAATCTCTTTATATACTTGTAGGTGCCTAGTTTTTTCTCGTAATTAGGCGATTTCTCTTTTTTACTCATTTATTACCCGTACAACTTAATAACTAAACAATTTTTGCTATCTTTTACACAAAATTGCGCTTTCTTCAACGCATTTACTAAAGACACTACTAACCGCATTGTAACCAAGTATAACATCTTTTACTTGTATTGTGCACTATCAATAGTAGGCTGTAGCTGTAAACAAAAAATGCTGGATAATCGCATCCAGCATTCTCTAAATTATTTGCAATCACTGAACTGACTTTGTCTTCAAACCCATGGCTTTTCTGATCAAGTCACTGATTCTTTGCCGTTCCGTCGTAGACACTTGCTGGTAAGATACGCCATCTTGCATAAAGCCAGTGCCGTGGGTGTAGTCAGTTACGACATTCTTCGTGGCTGGCAAGTATGATGATGCCAGGGAAGTCAAGTCACTGAAAGTCAAGTCGGTTTGAACCTGCTTGGACAATGATGAAACAAAGCTGGTGTTCAGCAGCGTCTGGGCTGATTCAGCCTTCTTGACCAGGGCCTGCAGCACTTGTCGCTGCCGCTTTTGCCGGCCGTAGTCACCTTCTGGGTCATCATACCGCATCCGGCTGTAAGCCAGAGCCTTAGCCCCGTCCATGTGGGTCTTCTGGCCCTTGGTGAAGGTGTAGCCTTCGTAGCTGAAGCTCAGAACTGGCGCGATGTCAACCCCGCCAACCTTGTCGACGATGGTCTTAAGCCCGCCCATGTTAACCAACACGTAAGCATTGATCGGGATGTTGAAGTACTTCTTCAGCACTTTAGCAAGTTCACCAGCATTACCGTATGCGTAAGCCGCGTTCAACTTAGACGGTGAGTGTTCCGGATAGTCCGGCAGGTTGACTTGAATGTCACGTTCGAAGCTGACCAGGGTGGTCTTCTTGGTCTTTGGGTTCAAGACAGCGACCATGATGGAGTCGGTCCGGCCTTTGTAGGTTCTGCCCAAAGCCCCGGTGTCCGTCCCCATCAAGAGGACTGCCAGCGGCTTCTTATTACTGATGACATCATTCTTGCTCCCGTTTTCCGCGCTGCTGATCCCGCCTGAACGGTAAGCATTGTTGGCCGCGTTCTTAACTGAACTGTATTCATACCAGGCAAAGCCGGCCAGGCCAACCACGAGTACCCCAACGACAGTCCAGACAATCCGCCAAAACTTGTTGCGTTTCTTCCGCTTCTCAGTTCTTGTATTTAACCTTTTCTCATTCACAGCTTTTCACCATATGTCCAATCTTTAGAATAGATGTAATAGTTTCATTATATATAAAAACGCTAGGTCTGCACTAGACAAATCCAGTTTCTTCTGTTTTTTTTAAAAAACTTAGACAAATGCCTGGCTAACACTTCAATTCTAGCAGATCTCTCCGCCATTTAAACTCTATTAATAAAAATCCGTACACAAAAAGAGGAGTCAAAGATCGGCCTTTAACTCCTCTGTAATTTTATATGATTAGTATCCGGTACCAGTGTTTTGACCGTACATATTTTGACCGCTCTCCTGCGTGCCGTAACCATAATTGTAAGTGGAATTAGAATTATAGTTAGACCCGTAATTGGAATTGGAACCGGTATTAGCATCAGAGCCAAGAGCAGTCGTTGACCTGCCAGCATTGCTGCCAGGGGTATTTCCGACAGAGCTGCTTGAGGCTGCTTGAGCCAGTCGAGCTGCTAGTTGACGTGTCAATCGAGTCCGTTCTTACTTGATTTTAGAAGTTTGCGGACTTGATGTACTTACCACTAGCTACTGCGTAGAACTTCTTACCTTGGAAGATCACGACAGAGCCGTAAGTGTACTTCGTTCTGCCCTTCTTTTGCACACCCTTAAGTGCCTTGACCTTCTTGCCCTTCTTGACATAGATGTAGGCATTCTTCTTAAGAGTCCGCTTCTTGCCGACAGTAATGTTGCCAGCCTTGATGTATTTGCCGTTTCTGAGCTTGTAGTAAACCTTGCCCTTGATGATCCGAATACCGACAGACTTGGTGTACAGGCCCTTCTTATAACTCTTAGCCTTAGTCTTCTTGCCCTTAGCTGAGTAAAGTGCAGCGTTGTGCTTCAAGCGGATGTAAGTACCAACCGTTTGGTAGCTGATCTTGGCGCCTGAGCGCTTATCAAACATGTACCACTTACCGTTGATCTTTTGCAGGCCATACAGCATGTGGCCGGTCTTAGGGCTGTAGTAGACGGTCTTCTTTTGGCTGGCAATGTACCGGAAGCCAGTCTGCATTACGCCGGTCTTCTTGTCGAACATGTACCACTTGCCATTGATCTTAATTTGGCCGACAACTCTTGCACCTGAACCTGGAGCGAAGTAGTAAGTCTTACCGTTGATCTTTTGCAGGCCATACAGCATGTGGCCAGTTGCTGGGTCGTAGTAGACAGTCTTCTTTTGGCCAGCCAGATATTGGAAACCGGTTTGCATTACGCCGTCTTTCTTGCTGAAGAGGTACCAGTTGCCGTCGATCTTGATTTGACCGCCGAACCGGGCGCCTGAACCTGGAGCGAAGTAGTAAGTCTTGCCATTGATCTTTTGCAGGCCATACAGCATGTGGCCAGTTGCTGGGTCATAGTAAACCGTCTTCTTTTGGCCAGCCAGATATTGGAAACCGGTTTGCATTACGCCGTCTTCCTTGCTGAAGAGGTACCAGTTGCCGTCGATCTTGATTTGACCGCCGAACCGGGCACCTGAACCTGGAGCAAAGTAGTAAGTCTTGCCGTCAATCTTTTGCAGGCCATACAGCATGTGGCCAGTTGCTGGGTCGTAGTAAACCGTCTTGTTTTGGTGAGCCAGGTATTGGAAACCGGTCTGCATTTTGATTGAGCCGTCATCGGTTGAATCGTTGTACAGGTACCAGTTGCCGTCCTTGTTAACTTGGAAGCTGAAGCTATCAGTTGACCGCTTTGCTTCCTTTAAAGATGCAGCTGCCAGTTCTGGCTTAGGACTGTTTTCGTTCCAGTCCCAAACGCCTTGGTCAGTAACTGAGTTAGCCAAGACAGTCGTCTTGTCGCCATCAATCAGAACCAGGAAGCTTGGCCCAAGAGTTGAGTTGAGACCCTTGCCGGCAATTTCACCCCGGTTACCCATGTAGGCGTTAATCAAAACAACGTGGTTAACGAAGTAGTCCTTGTCGTAAGTTACGCCGTTAACCGTAATCTTGTCACCCTTCAAGTTGGCAGGGTTGATCTTGACTACGTAATATGAGTAGGTAGCAGTCCGCCAAGTTGATGGTACAGACGCGCCAAGTACCAAACCGTCACCGTTCAGCGGAATGTAGTCGCCGTCTACCTTGTCCGAAACGAAGCCCAGCATGGTAACGTTGTCCCCAACCGCGATGTTAGTCTTAACAGCCAAGTCAGTGTCACTGGCATGGTTGACCCGGGCATCAACGAAGAGGTAGTACTTACCATTCAACTTGACTAAGTCTGGCCGTTCGATTTCATCACCGGACAGAACAGTCTTAACAAGCGGCTTGTACAGGACTTGCTTGCCATTTTCGTCAGTAGCTACCTTAGGGTTCTTCGGGTCGCTCATGTCGAGTTTGAGCAAACCGATAGCACTATTACTTACGGCTGCTCTGGTGTTCATGTCAGTGCTGTTAAGCAACTTGAATAATTCACTTACGTTGTAAGCAGCGTTACCGCCGTATCTGCCCCAGTCATACAAGTTGTCAGCGCCTTCTGGGTCATCGCCGAGGTCACCAGTAGCAGTTTCAAAGGCCAGGTAGTAAGTACCATCACTGTCCTTAAAGACGTGACCGTCACGCATTTGCGGGTTGTTGGCACCACGGTTTTCGCTGTTCTTCCACTGTTCATAGTTTTGGTAAACAGTACCATCACCAATGAAGAGAATGTGGTCATTTTCGGTGTTCTTGATGTAAACACCGTCAGCGTTTTGGCCAATGTTGACAGTAACAGTAGCAACTCTTTGGTTGTTGCTTTCTTGAACAACGACGTTAGCGTAGAACAATTGGATTGAGCCGTCAGGGTTAAGCATAGCTGAACCAGACCATTGACCAGTTGCTGGGTCATTGTTGTAGCCAAAGATTGAACCGGCAACCTTCCAGTTAGCAAAGTTGTTGTCACCATACTTGTTGTAAAGCAGGTACAAGTGGCTGTCGCTCTTGTGCGGGATACCCATCATGGCCACAACCAGCTGGTAGCCATTCCAGTTTTGCACGTAGCCAGTTTCCGGGTCTTGCACTGGCCAGGAGTCCCAGATGTCCATGGTTGCTTCTTCACCGGTTTCCGCATCCTTGACCTTGTCCAAACCAGGCATGTTGACCATCTTTTCTCCCTTAAAGAGCGGGATTTGGGAGCTGCTTTCGCGTTCAACGATCTTCTTGGTAATTGAGTCGTAGTCCTTCAAAGTATACTGACTGTCTTCAGTCTTGTTCAGAACCATCTTGTTCAAGGCAGCGATCTGCGTGTCAGTCAGCTTGTCCAGTTCCAAAGTGCTGCCTTCTCTCAAAGCAGCAGCCACAATCTTCTTACCAGTGTCATTCAGTTTGGCGTAGTTGTCCTTGGCAGTTTGCGTGGTCAAATAGCTGTTGATAACTGAGCCTTCGCCAATGTTTTCGTTTGAGACATCTTCACTGACGTTTTGCTTCCCAAGTTCTGAAGTTTCATCACTGGAGGTATCGCCAGTAGATGAGCCTGGGTGAGTCTGGGTGTTGTCGCTAGATGAGCCTGGGTTATCAGTCGTGTTCCCTGTACTCTTGGTATCAGTCTTAGTGCCGGTATTGGTACCAGTTGAACCTGGGTTGGTTGGGTCCGGAGTACCAGCAGTCGTACCGGTTGAACCTGGGTTAGTTGGGTCCGGAGTGCCAGTAGTAGCTTGGTTGGTGTTGCCAGTTGCAGTGTTGGCAGTCCCGTTATCCGTGGTATTGGTGTTGTTAGTGCCGGCTGCGGTATTGTTATTAGCTACAGTCTTGGTATCAACTGTAGTAGTCGTAGTAGTTGCTGCAGTAGTGTTAGTCGTAGCAGCCGTAGTGTTGGCGGCAGTCGTGGTTGCAGTAGTTGCTGTCTTGACTTCAGTCGTTGCCTTTTCAACAGTATCAGCCTTAACAGTTTGTGCCTTGCCCGCGCCAGCAAGCAAACCGATGGTCATTGCCGAGAGCATCAAATAGTCCTTGCCGAACAGGCCGCGTTTCTTAACTTCCTTTTTCATAACCTTAAGTTTTTCCTCTAAAATATAGTCTATCTATTACTTAAAAATATAGAATATTTGCACATTTTACTCAGCCAGCTAACAAGCACACTGAGCAATACCCTATTCTACAACATTTCTTTCACATTTTTTGTAATGTTTCTTCCGACTTATCTATTTAAAGGTAAACCGCTTTACCGCGACCGTTTTTCTCACTTTTGGCTTAAGAAATTAAACTTTGTTCATCTTAGACCGTTCAGTTTGAATTTTTACCTAGCAGAGCTACCATAAGCTGGACTCTTTAAACCGGGCCGGGGAAGCCGATGCCCTGCTCTAAGGCATATTTCTTGAATTTTTACAAGGGCCTGTGTAATATTGGCATTAGGAAAAGGCAAGAGAGATGAACCTACCTTTTCCTGTAAAGGTTTTATATCATACTCTTTTCTTATTGCATTTTTACACACATACTCTTTTATCTTATTTGTACAGTTTTGGTACAATATGTTGGCATATCGGGCGACTCATTTCAAACACTTCTAACATCTTTCGCATTTTTTACCGATTCCTTTCTATTCATAAAATGCATCAAAGCCATATGCCATCCCCTTCTACATCAAAGAGGAGTCCCAACCGCGGGTTGGGGCTCCTTTTTTCTCTATTCAGCTTTCTTCTTGCTGGACTGATTTTCTGCTTTCTTAGTCGTCTTCTTGCTCGTTTTCTTCTTTTCCGTCTTCGTCTTCTTCACCGGCAGCGGGCTCTCTTCCAGCTTATTTAAACTGATCTGCCGGAGCAGCTTCTTGAAGTGGGCCTGGCTGCCGATTTTTTCTATTTGCCCCCGGTTCCCCTTGAACCAGTAGACGCCGCTAGCGTCTGCAAAGAGGCAGACCAGATCAGAACCGGCATAAGGGCCGGTCAAACTTCCTTCCGTCTCACCAATCGCCACTTTTTTCCGGTAAAAATAGCGCGGCTTGGCCCCGCCAACCGGGAAATAGCCAGGCAAGCTGTTTAAAGTAACCCGGCCGCTGGCCGCTACCGCCAAAACCAGCAGATCACTCACCGCCTGCCCGGTCTGGTTGTCGATTTCCAGCCGGAGCTTGCCGCTCTTTTCTTCTGTCTTCCAAACATTCAGTCCCGCGGACGCGCTGGCTGCTGGCAGTTCTTGGTTGGCCTGCTTAAGTGCCTTGTTCTCCTTGGCCAGGAGGGAATTTTTCTTCTTTAAACTGGAATTATCGCTCGCCAATTTGTCCAGGCGTTTTTTAACGCTGGAAGCTTCATTGCTGCTAGTCCGGCTGGCTTGGTAGAGCTGTCCAGCCAGCTGGCTATTTCTCTGGGTCTGCTTGGCAGCTTGCGCGCTCAGCCAGACGCTGGCGCCCATGGCGGCAAAGCCCACCACCAGAGCCAAGACCGTCAGCCAGGTCAGCCAATTCTTCTCCTTCATCGTCTTATCCCCCTTATATTTTTAACATCACTCTTTCATTATACTACTTCCTTTGAAAAGGCTTCCGCCCCTTTGGATAAAAGAAAAAGGCGGGAACTTCCCGCCTTACTGAGCATCGCGCTCGGCAATATCACAGCGCATCAGCTTCTCAATGATGTCAATATACTCTCGCGGCACCTGCTGGCCCAGATAGGTCAAACGGATATCGCGGTCGGTCAAGTCAACCACCCTGCGGTCTTCCTGCTCCAGCATTTCTACCGGCAGCCCAGCCAGAATGCTGTTTCTGGATACGCCAAAAACATTCGCTATCTTCTCAACAGCCTTCATCCGCGGCACCTTGCGGCCAACCTCCCAATTAGAGATGGTCTGCTTGCTTACTCCCAAGGCCAGGGCCAGCTCCTGCTGGCTCATCCCCCGCCGCCGGCGCAGGTCTCGCAAATACTTGCCAATCATGTTCTTTTCCATCCAAAGTCACCACCTCTCATAAGCATAACATAAGTCGTAATAAAATGAAATGTTTATGAGAATCTTTTGCATTTTTTAGAAAAGAACATATTAGATAAAAAAGAAGCCTGCTTCCGCAGACTTCTTAATTAACTTTATTACTTGGTCATTTCTGACTTCTTTTCCCGCAGCATCAAGGCATCAACAGTTTCCCGGGCGTCAGCACCGCGGTTGACCACGGCATCAACGGCGAAGACGATTGGCATTTCCACGTCATACTTGTCAGCCAGTTCCAAGGCGGCTGGAATGGCGTTGATCCCTTCAACGACCATTCCGACTTCCTTCTTGGCTTCTTCAGCGCTCTTGCCCTTGCCGATCAAGTAACCGGCATTGTTGTTCCGGCTTTCCTTACTGGTGGCGGTAACGATCAAGTCCCCCATGCCGGCCAGGCCGTCAAAGGAGTCTTCCTTGCCGCCCATCTTAAGGCCCAGGCGCTTGATTTCCGCCATCCCGCGGATGATCAAAGCAGCCCGCATGTTGTCCCCATAGCCCAGGCCGGAGCAAATCCCGCTGGCCAAAGCAATTACGTTCTTCAAGGCCCCGCAGAGCTCAACGCCCAAGCGGTCAGAGTTGGTGTAAACCCGCATGTTCTTGTTCATGAAGACATCCTGGACCTTTTCAGCCACAGCTTGGTCTTCACAGGCGGAAACGATGGTAGTTGGCAGGTCCTTGGCCACTTCTTCAGCGTGGGTTGGGCCAGACAGGGCAACGTAGTGAGCATTGCCATGCTTTCCGTCCTTGTTCAATTCGTCAGCGATGACTTCAGTCAAAGTCAAAAGGGTGTCCGGCTCGATCCCCTTAGCCACGTCAACGATGATCTGCCCGTCTGGAATGAACGGCGCGGCAGTCTTGGCAGTTGAGCGGACGAAGACTGATGGTACGGCGAACAGGATGATGTCCTTGCCTTGGCAGGCTTCTGCAATTTCCTTAGTAAATTTAATTTCGTCAGGAATAACCATACCTGGCAGGTTCTTCTGGCGACGAGTTCTTGAGAGTTCGTCGACTTCTTGCGGCAGGGCTGACCAGACGGTCACTTCATGACCAGAGTTGCTGAGCATCCGGGCCAGTGCCATGCCCCAAGTACCTGCTCCCAAAACACCGATTTTTGCCATATTATTACCTCACTTAGTTTGTTGATTCCTATTCGCGGCGGCAAAACAGCCGCCACTGATCTAACCTATTATAGCACTCAGTCGGCAACTTTCTCTTTAACCCTAGCCTAATTATTAAAAAATTAGCCTTTGCCTACACACAAAAAAGACGTTTCCCAATTGAAACGTCCATTAGAGAATAGCCATATTAAAAAGTGTAAACAAAAAACAGCTATGGATTTATCTCCAAGTGAAAAACTCAAGAGTTTATTAAAAGCAACCGCTTACTCTTGCATAGTATATTGTATGATGTAAAATAGTCTTTGACAAGGCTTTTCGTGAATTTAAACATTTTTTATGCACCTTTTTTCAAAAGGCGAACCTTTTTTTCTAATTGCTTTCTCAGCGACATAATATTTTATCAATTTGTAATAACGCTATCCGCTATAGTATACTTAACATAGGATTATCCTTCAACAATTTGGACATATGTCTAAACGAGGGAACTATAATTAAAGTAAAATTATATTATAGCATAAAATTAAGGTATAATTCAGCAATGTTTAAACAGCTTAGGAAAGCAAACCAAAAAGACTACTTGCTTATTACGGCTACTTTGATTTTGTTGGTCGTCTTCAACCTCAGCTTGCTCAGTTACGTCCAGGAACAACAGAAAGCAACCGAACTCGACCAGTCCCAGTCCCTGGCAACTGACTTCTCCAGGGCCTGGAAGGGCGAGATCAAGAGCGCCCTGACCCTGTCGACGACTCTGAAGAAACTAGTTTTAGCCAGCGATGGCAAAGTCGACAATTTCTCCACAATTACCAAGGAGCTTTTATCAGAAAATACCGCGGCCAGCAACCTGCAGCTGGCGCCTAAAGGGAAAGTCACTGAAATCTATCCTTTAAAAGGAAACGAAGCAGGCAAGATCAACCTTTTGACAGACCCGGTCCGCGGCCCTCTTTGCCGCTACGGGATTGCCCACCAAGTCACCGTGACCCAGGGACCGATTCCCCTAAAACAAGGGGGAAAAGGTATGATTATGCGGACGCCGATTTTTATCAAGAGAAAGGGCAAGAAACAATTCTGGGGCTTTGCCATCGTCGTGATGAAGATCCCCCATACCTTCTCCTCAATCGCGGCTAATCTTAAATCAGCCGGCTACAGCTACAAATTAGAAAAGCAAGTTTCTCCCTTAAATACAAGCTACAAGCTGGTCATGGAAAAGGGCAGCCTCCACGAGCCAATCACCTACAGCTTCACGACTGCTGACAACAGCAAATGGCTCTTGAAGCTGGCTCCGGCGGAAGGCTGGCGCTACAACAAGTGGAACTGGTTCATGGGCTATATCATACTCGTCGACTTCGCCATCGCCGGCCTCATGCTCTGGGTGATCAAACGGCGGATCAGCGGACGGATTCTGGAAAGAGAAGCCGCCCTGGACCCCTTGACTCAAGCCTACAACCGGCAAGGCTTTAACTGGAAGCTGGCGAGCCTGGAAAAAAAGAAAAAAGAAGAGACCACGGTAATCATGCTGGACATCGACGACTTCAAATCGATCAACGATGTCTTTGGCCACCAGACCGGGGACGCGGTTTTAGTCCAGCTGACTAAGAACTTGAAGCAATGCTTCGGGCCAAACGCTATCATTGGCAGAAACGGCGGGGACGAATTCGTCGTTGCTCTTCCTGGCAGGATGAGCAACAACCGGCCTGCTATCAAGGGCCTGTCTGTTTTAAAGCAGGAAGCGGAAAGCAACGGAGAAGCAATTCCTTTCTCCGTTTCCATCGGCTACAGCGAGTTCCCGGGCCAGGCCAAGGATTATGAAGAGGCCTTGAAGTTCGCCGACGCGGCCTTGTATGAGGTGAAAATTGCCGGCAAGAACAATTTTGCCAGCTACAAGTCCAGCTTGTCAGAGGAGAAGCACCACAACCAGTTGGGCCTGGGGTTAAGAGCCCTGGCGGCGGGCGACCCGACTCCCCTTTTGGTCATGCAGATGGATACTGAAGAAGCCATCTACGTTAACAAGAGCCTGCTGGAGCTGTTTGGCTGCGAATTGTCGTCAGAATTCTACGACTATTACGGCCAGTCCCTGCTCAACTTGATTTCCCCGGGCGACCAGGCCAGGGCCAAGGAAGAGTTTACGGACTTTGTTGAGTCAGCGGTTGATGAAGAGCGCTTTAGGGGTGACTGTCAGATTTTGACAGCAGATGCCCGGACCCTGCACGTCTTCTGTGACATGAAGTATTCTGTCAACCAACGCTATGGCGCCTTGGTTTACATCAGTTTTGTCCTTAATTAACGGAGGCAGAAAAAATGGCTGAAGAAGAAAAGAAGTTGAACATCCCTAACCTGCAGATTCTGGGCCAGGACGACAGCCCCCTTTTTCAAGGGGCAGGCAGCGAGGGCAAAAGCTTGACCTATCCCAAGAAGTTTGCCAACCACCCGGGCTTTAAGCGGGTCTTTCAGCCAGGCAAGTTGACTTTCGGCTTGATGGCCCCTTTTAAGGGCTACCCAGACAGCCAGATTCCGGATGTCAGTGACCTTTTTGACTGCGCCAAGGCGGCAGAAGCTGCCGGCTTTGACGCCTTGTGGATCAGAGACGTGCCTTTTTATGACCCATACTTTGGGGACGTAGGCCAGGGACTGGAATCGATCGCGACCCTAGGCGCCTTGGCCATGACCACAGACAAGATTGCTTTGGGATCTGCCGGCTTCATTTTACCTGAGCGGAACCCAATTCACGTGGCCCAGGCCGCCGTATCAATCGACCGGCTCAGCAACCACCGCTTCCTGCTAGGCCTGGTCAGCGGGGACCGGAAGAATGAGTTTAAGGCTTTTGGCCGGGACTGGAATGAGCGCAGTGAGATCTTCAGGGAAGGCTGGGACTTGACCAAGAAGTCTCTGACACACCCCAACCGCCTGCACTTCAGCGGCAACTACTACAGCAATCTGACCGGATCTTTGAGTGTCGTGCCTCAGCTTGAAGTGGGCTACTCAATGCCGCTGGTGGCAATCGGCCGCTGCCGGCAAGAGCTCGCCTGGCTGGCTAACGAGCCGGACGCCTGGATCTGGCATGGGATCGGCGAAGATGAGACGGCGCCGGCGGTTAAGAAGCTGAATGACTTGAATGAAGACGGCAACTGGCATCCCTTCGGCTACCAAAACTTCGTTGAGCTGTTGGATGACCCGGACGCCCCCTGCGAGCTCTTCAACAAGATCTACCTGCGTGGGGGCGCCAAGAGCATGGCTCAATTCTGGCGCAAGCAGCGCGAGGAAGGCTTAAACCACGTGATCATCAACTTCAAGCCAACTAAACGGCCAATTGCGGACTGCTTGGCTGACATGGAAAAGTACGTTTTCCCAGAAGTAAATAAAGACTAAAAAAAGGCTCTGCCATCATGCTTGATGACAAAGCCTTTATTTTTGCTCAAATTAATTACTTAGCTGAGCTAGTTGAAGATGCTGAAGTTGACTTTGCGCTAGCCTTCTTGGCAGCCTTCTTGGTTGACTTCTTAGTAGTCTTAGCTGCCTTCTTGGTGTCCTTAGCAGCCTTCTTAGTTGACTTCTTGGTAGTCTTAACTGCCTTCTTAGTGTCCTTAGCAGCCTTCTTGGTTGCCTTCTTTGCGGCCTTCTTAGTAGTCTTCTTAGCAGCCTTCTTGGTTGCCTTCTTAGCAGCCTTCTTGGTTGCCTTCTTA
>ERZ791917.598-NODE-598-length-31345-cov-4.676894_pt1 | contig 31345 bp, 24 predicted proteins | sample MGYA00510138_ERZ791917 | MGnify/ENA primary metagenome ERZ791917 (study PRJEB30046, sample SAMN00792102) | human gut metagenome | study: EMG produced TPA metagenomics assembly of the A metagenome-wide association study of gut microbiota in type 2...
GGCAAAATCGCTTGCTTGCGAACCAGTTTCTGAAATTTGGGGCGTCGGCAGACGCTATACCGAGCATCTCGGCAAGATGGGAATCCGTACCGCTCTTGATTTAGCCCGTGCAGATGCGGAAGCTATCCGTGATCGGTTCGGCATTACGCTTTCCATGACGGTTCGAGAACTTCAGGGAACTTCCTGTATCCCGCTGGAGCTTGTGAAACCAAAAAGACAGCAAATCCTGCGGAGCCGAAGCTTCAGTCATTTGGTCTGCGACAAAGACGATTTGCTGGGCGCAGTCACGTTCCATGCCCAGGAATGCGGAAGAACTTTGCGTCGCGAAGGTACGGTGGCGCACACCGTCGGTATTATCTTGAACACGAATCCTTTCCGCCTTCAGGATGTCCAGCAGCACGCTTATCCGTGCATTGGCCTTCCTTATCCTATTTCGGATACCAATACGATTATTCATTACGCTCGGCGATTGCTTAATCAAACTTACCGCAGAGACTGCCTCTATAAACGCGCCGGTGTCTATGTCGGAGAAGTCGTTCCGAAAGACGCTGTCACCAAGGATCTTTTTGAAGAGACGGAAACCGAACAACAGCAAATCATCTGTGAACTGATGGATTCCATCAACACCCGCTACGGTAAAAATACGCTCTGCTTTGCTGCTTCTAAATTAGGCAAAGACGCTTGGGAAATGTCCCGTGCGCGTTTGAGCCCGGGATATACAACCTGCTGGAAAGATTTGCCACGCATTGGACCGCTCTTAGAAGAAACCGTTCCGTTCTGATTGAACGGTTAGGGCTCTTCTCACTTAGAAATTTTTAGTAAGCAAAATAAAATTTTTCAATAATTAATTCTTAAAGCTCCTCTAAGAAAGAGTGAGCCTCTACAAAGGCATTCAAAGAACAGTTTGGAAGTGCAACGACCCTCGAGTTCCAAGGCACGATAGCGGGCGTTTCACATGATGATAAATTAACCGTCGCAAAAACCAATGAGCTTTATGACAATGTAGAGCACTTGCGCGATGTTATTTTCGTTGATCGCAAACTTGAAGGCGAAAACGGAGCAATTGTTGTCGGCAATTCCGGTCTTCGGAACAACACCGGTTTTACCGGTATCAATGAAGCGACCGGAACAACAATTCAAGACGGGAAAGAGCTTACTCTGATCGGCGGTAAGTCCGACGGAACAGGAAATCGTTTCACTCTAGCTGAAAAAGTTATTTCTGCTGTCGGCAGCGGAGCAAAACTGATCCTGGGCAGTCTCGGTATTAAAGACTCTTCTCTTTATCAGGGTCAGGCCTCGGAAGTCAATCTTTCCAACGGCGGAGAATTGAGAATCGCTGCGGGCGACTATCTTGTCACGAATCACACCTCTTCGGGAGGTACAACAACGGTAGATAAAAATTCTACGTTCCGCAGTGACAACGGCACATTCACCGACAAAGCTGTTCTCGAAAATAACGGCGAAACCGTCCTCGGAGCTTTAAACGGCTGGAACAGCGCAGAGGTCCGCAACAATGGAAAATTGACTGTCAGCGGTAATACTCAGTTCGGCGGCAGATTTATTAATAATGCCAATGCCAAATTAGTTGGAACAGCAGATATCGACGGAACCTTGCAAAACAGCCAAGGCGCTCGGTTAATTGCCAATACGGTTAACGTCAACGGAACACTGCGGAATTTCGGTTACATGGAAGCGCTGGATAATTCAACAGTATTCGGCACTCTTGAAAATCCGGGAGAAATTCGTCTGTTCAATACGGCCATTGGTTCGCGCGGCGAAGGTGACATTGGCACAATCGGCAATACTTACACTCTTAAAGCAACCGGTAAAACTCAAGTTTCCGGTCTGATTGCTAACGCTCAGGGTGCAGTCGCAGAGTTTTCAGGAGATGATGCCGAGCTGTTGATTCTTGATGGCGGTGTAGTTTCCAATAATGGCACGCTCATAGCGGATTCACTAATCGTCAATGACGGCGGCTATTTCATCAATGGAGACAACGCGCAGCAAACGTTCACAGCTTCTCCGTTGCGCCTCAGAGCCGTCGCAAGAGCAGTTGCCAGAGCAACAGAGCAATTAAAGAATCTGACGGTTTCCGAAGGCGGAACAAAGACAAATAACGGATTGGCCTACTACGGTACAGGTACGATTGCGGGTGAATTTATCAATGCTACAGGCGCCGAAGCTTTCGGCGGCGTGTCTGACATTTTCGTTGACGGCAGCGGATTAGGTATTACTAATACCGGCTCGATCAAAAATGCAGGTACTTTTACTTTCGGCGGTACTTTGAACAATTCCGGCTCGATTACCGGGGACGGTCTGATAGTGTTCAAACGCGCGGGTCTTGGCAACGATACCTTTACGAATGCCGGACAAATCAAAACCGGAAGCCTTGAGGCTGACAATATTAAATATGTCCAGACGGCAGGCAGTCTTTCGAGTGCTTCGGGTTGGTTCAGCAATTCAACAGTTGATCTGACCGGCGGAACGATTGAGCACACTGTCCTCGGTTCCGGCAACACCTACAATCTTGGCGCGGGCTCCGGTTCCAATGACGCGGCAACATTCACCGTAGGAACACTGGACAGTTCCTCCTATGTTGAAATTCGTCGCGGCGCCACTCTGAGAACCGAGCACATTGCGATGAACGGCAATAAGACAACCAATTTGGTAGGCGGTCGTTTGTCCACAACTTTGGATCAGATCTTTACTGATCTTGATTACAGTACATTAAATCTTGATGCAGTAAATCCTGAAGATAAAGTTGAAGTCAGCAGCAATCCTCAAATCGTCACGGGCATCGGTAACGTTATCGGTTCTGTTGCACAGGGTATCGCTTTTCAATGGGGCACTGTCGCGTTTGACGACGCCTCCTACAGTGCTGCTCTTGCCGGTGATGCAGTTAATAAGCTCGTAGCAATCGGAGATGTTCCTGCGGATCGCCGCGGAGAACTTGAAGTTGCATTTAACGGCAAAGCTGCTGAGAGATTTAATGTAGATCTCGCAAATTCCATTAGAGCCACTGCCGACGGAACTCTAGCCTACGCAACCTTTGCTAATGAAACGCTTTCCAATGAAAGCGCTGCAAATCCGGGCGCAACTTCTTTGGTTATAGGTGTTAATGATCGTACAGCGGTTGTTGTTCCGACTTCCGGTACGCCGAACGTTTTAAACCAGTCAATGGGGTTTATGAACGTAACCGGCGTTTCTGACGGCCTCTATATTAATAGTGGCAGCCACTTCGTTTTGGTTGGTCAGGCCCAGCCCAATCCCAATCTCGCTCCGGTGGAATTAGCAGACGGTGCCGTGTGGGTTGGCGGCAACAAAAACATTGACGGTTCCGTCACTCCTTCCAAACTAACACTTGGTTCTTACGGTTCTGCTTCTGAAACAAAAGGCCATCTTGGTGAGTTAAACATTGGAGTATCCCCTGCGAATCCCGCTCTCGGAGGTGCCGGTGGTCAGGTGATTGTCAAAAATGGCGAGTTCACTGTTGACGTGCTGAACAACGGCTCTGCCGGTTACGGCAATGATAAAGAGGGATTGGTTATCGGCAATGCCGATGACACAGCCACTCTGCTGATTGTCGGCACCTATACGGCTGTTGACGGCAGCGCGATGAGCAATCACGGTATTTTCAAAGCTCAAAATATTGCATCCCGCAACACCAATAATTCGTTTGTTAACTACGGAACCTTTGAGATCGGTACTGCCGACATCAGCGGCTACGTGGAAAACAACGGTCAAGCAGCCTTTAATGAGCTGACACTACGCGAATACGGTTCTGTTAATAAGCAAGGTGCTGAACTGACAGCCGGAAAACTGACCGTTTCCGGTAACGCTCTTGCCGGTGCTTCGGGAACTTACGGCATTCGTGGATCGCTGGAAAATCAGGGCAAACTGTCCGTTACGGATGAGCTAACTGTTGCCGGTGATATGACCAACAGCGGCGAAGTGGACATTGCAAAACTCACCGTTCAAGCCGCAACACCCGTTCAGGATGCAACTGCGGGCAGCTTCATTAATAATGCGCTTGCCAAAGTGGACTCGCTCCTGACGGAAGCAGGATCTCTTGTTACTAATGCAGCGGATGCCGTCCTGACAATTGCCGGACTTAACGGAGCCTCCGAACTTAACGGTACTTTTACCAATGACGGAACGCTCAAAGTTGATGGAACTCAGAGTGTCACGGTTGCTTCAGGTGAATTCAACAACAACGGCACAATGGAAAATACCAATGCGCTCAATGTCACAGGCGGCACGGTTGGCAACAACGGCTCCTTAGCTTTGAACGGTTTGAATATCACCGGAGGTCAGGTACAAAACTCTGCCCAAGCCGCTCAGTTCAAAGATTCCGGCACAACCAAGATTGAAATGGCTGACGCTTCGGATGTTGGTATCGCCAATGAAGGCCACCTTGAGCTTTCAAACCTCATGTTATTGCAGGGCATGATTCAGGGCGGTTCCGTCGGCTCCAAGGATGTGACACTGGCTGATGTTCGACAGGATGCCTCGATTGAGGCTGAAAAGGTTCAATTAAAAGAACTGAACAATGCCGGAACGGTAAAAGCTAACGATTTTGCCGCAGCCAAGACCGAAAATACAGGCACTGTTGAGGCCGGAAACCTTGTTCTGGCTGAGAACGACCGCTTCTTTAACCAAGCGGCCGGTTCAGTCAAGGCCGATCAGCTGGTTCTTAACGGCGGAGAATTTGTCAATGCCGGTGGAAACACCTCGGATATTGCTTTGGCGCAAATCTCGACCGGCGGTCAGTTCACTTCCGACGGAGACAGCAACCTTCAGAAGGTTGTTTCCAACGAGGGAACGATTAACCTTAACAAGGGCAATCTCAATATCGCCGAGCTCGATGCGAAGAACTCCGTCTATAACCAGTTGGGCGGACATTTCAAAGCTGATAAGGGATTCTTTGAAGATTCCACGCTCAACATAAAGGGCGGTATTTTTGATGCTTCCGAAGTTCGCGATTCCGAAGGAAACGTTACCGGCCTCCTCGGCAATAACACTGTTAACATCTCCGGCGGCAATCAGACTCCGGTGATTGATAACGAGGATTCTGCGGAAGTTAAGTCCCACTATAAAGATAATTTGACGCAGGTTATCGCGGGCGTAGTCAACAGCGATACGACTGTCAATATCATGGAGGGCGGCGTTCTTGACGCTGCCAAGATCGAACTTGACGGAACGAAGGCTGACACTATCAATCTTCAGGGCGGTGTCCTTCAGACGAGCGCGGATCAGATCTTCGGTTCCGTGACGACTGAAGCAATTCGTATCGACGCAACGGACGCCGAAACAGGCACCGTACAGCTTCCGACCACCGTGCTTTCTGCAACTACTGTCGGCGCAGTTAAAGATGAGATCAAAACCGGTCTTAATGTTGAGAGCGGCAACCTCGCCTTGGATGATGATCATTTCAGTGCTTCGCTGATTGTCAGTGTGACGGACAAAATTGCAAATGCATTTGAAAACGCAGCTAACCTGACGATCAATTTCTTAGGGCAGATGACTGCGCCCTTCACCATCACGACTGCAAACGATTTGGAAAAAGAAGGACTCGATGTCGTTCTGAATCCCGGCATTGTGCTCAACACGACGACTCTGCACAATGAGTTTGCCGATGAGTACAACAAAGACACGGATGCTTCTCAGACCATCAAAGGTTTGATCATTGGTGCCGAGTCCAATGATCCGAATACCAATTCGATCAATATTAGTATGGGATTCAAAGATGTCTCCCATACCGATAAAGTCACAATCGAAGGCGGTAAGGAATTGGTTCTTGTCGGCAATGCCGTCAATGCAATTCCTGAAGGTTCTTTTGGTGATGATGCCAACAAACTGCTGAAGGATTCTGCCGACGGCGGCTCCATTGACGTGAATAACGGTACGTTTACGTTCGGCTCTCACGGCGGGGTTGCACCGACAGTCGGATGGATTCTTTCCTCCAATATCGGAGAAAACGGAGCTTTGGAAGCCAAGAACGGCGAATTTGCAGATTGGACTATCGCAAACAACGGTAATGTTCACGTTCACTCCAATGCCATTTTGCACACCAACAGCCTGACCGGCAGCGGTTCGACCGTTAATGAAGGAAAAGTCTCTCTGGACGAAAAAGACGGAAGTCTTCCGGTCTTTGATGTCACCGGAAATTTCCTGAATAAGGGCCAGAACTCCGTCTTGGACGCTTCCAAGGTTGACAAGGTAACGGTATCCGGCACACACGCCAATGAAGGCAAAGCCAATTACAACGATATGCTGATTGCCGAGGGTGGCAGCTCTAATAACAGCGGTACGGAAAAAGGAAACATCCTCACCGTTGAAGGAACTCATACCAACTCCGGTACGTCTACTTGGAACGGTGTCACCGTTGCCGATAAGGGCAAAGGCGAAAACGCAGGCAAGCTCGATGTCGGCACTGTGTTCGATGTGATCGGTGAGTTTGTCAACAAGGGCAAAGACGCTGTTCTTGATGCTACCAAGACAGCCGTGACAACTGTTGCGGGTCTGCTGCGCAACGAAGGAACGGCAAACTATGACGATATGACCGTCGCTTCGGGCGGTACGTCGAACAACTCCGGTTACGAGAAAGGCGACATCCTGACGGTTGCCAACGGCGGTCAGCACACCAACAGCGGGACGTCGATTTGGAACAATGTCACGGTTCAAACCGGAGCAACTTCAACTGTTGATGTAGGCGGCAAGGAAACAATCAACGATACCTATGACATTGCGGGCAAACGAACCAACAAAGGCGAAGTTGACGCAACGAAGGTTGCCAATACTCAGGTTTCTGGGTCACTCGACAACCAAGGAACCTCGAATTATGACGATATGACCGTCGCTTCAGGCGGTACCTCGAACAACTCCGGTTACGAGAAAGGCGACATCCTCATCATCGAAGACGGCGGTGAGCACATCAATTCAGGAACCTCGATCTGGAACAACCAAACCGTTCAGGTCGGAGGCTCGGCCACTACCGAAGAAGGAGGCAAAGAAACCATTAATGACAAGTATGTCATTGATGGTGAGAAGACGAATAAAGGTGAAATTGACGCCACCAAGGTCACCGATACCCTTATTTCCGGGACACTCGACAATCAAGGCAAATCTGAATACGACGATATGACAATTCAGGGCGGCGGTACGTCGAATAATTCCGGGTACGAAAAAGGAGACATCCTGACGATTGACCCGGACGGCGAACACAATAACTCCGGCACGTCGATCTGGAACAACGTCGTTGTGGCCGGAGGCGATGTGAACAACACGGGAGATATTGAAACCGGCAAGCTCACCATTGACGACGGTCTCGTCAAGATTGACGGGGGCAGTCTGAAGGCAGAGGAAACCGACCTTAACGGCGGAGACCTTGTCATCGGAAACGACCGCGAACCGACCGAGGAAAACCACGTTAAGGCTGAAATCAATCCGAAGAACGACGTGATCGACACGAACATTTACGTGAAGAATAACGGCGACTTGAACTTGGGACCCACAGGCGGTCTTGATTGGGCCGATTCCATCGGATCTCCGACCGTGCCGGGCGGCACCCCGAGCCGATTGGTTATTACCAATAACGTAACAACGGGTCCGGGAGGCGGCATTGCCGTAGGTCCAAACGTTTGGACGGATAAAGATACGCACGTCCAGATCGGAAACGGTGATTTGTATTTCGCTAAAGACTCTTTGACTGTTATTGACAGCTCCATCCTGACAGACGGTAAGAGCGCATTCAATACCACAAGCGATATTGCGAAAGTGACTGTCGAACCGGGTGCAAACCTTGTTTTAGGCAATATTGAAGAAGTCGGCGACTACACGATTGTCAACGGCTACATTACCGGCGGAAACGAGGCTAACGGAATGTGGACCGGCGGTTGGACAGGTGAGAACCTCTATGCACTGCCCCAAGACGGCAGCGGCATCAATTGGATTCTGACGCTGCACAATGACCCGAGCAAGATCTGGGTGAACGCGACATTGGCTGATGTTCGCACCGTCTATCCTGACATCGCTATCCCCAATATTGCGAACGACGATCTGCTGCACTGCAAGAGCGGTGACGCAGGAGCGGACTTTGTTTGCCGCGTTCTGCGCGATAAAGAGCTGGATGTTGCCGGTAAGACCAAAGTCATCAACTCTGTTGCCAATATCGGCTTCGCGGGCGGCGCTATGAGCGTCTCCATGAACGACCTCAGCACGGCTGCCGACTCCATCGAGGGCAGAGTTTCCATGCGGAACGAAGCCTTTACCGAGTACGGTGTTATGCGCGAATGGGATCGCGGAAACGATCTTTGGGTCGATGTTATCGGAGGTAAGCAGAAGTACAAGAGCCTGAGTGCCAGCGGTATTTCTAAAGCCGGATTCGATACGAACGCCTACGGTCTGGTTATGGGCTATGACCGCAAGTTTGCCGGTAAGTCCGTCATCTTAGGCGGCGCTTTCAGTTACAACCACGGTTCACTTGATTCCACCGGCGACGTGCTGAAGACCAAGAACAAGTATGACAGCTTCGGTCTGCACGCTTACGGCGCTTACGCTCCGGTCGAAAAGGTCAACCTCATCGGTACATTGAGCTGGATGCACAACTCCTCTGATATTACACAGTCGATTAATGCAGCTGGATTCAACAAGGCCGATGCTGATGTCAAGACAAATCTGTTTAGTCTCGGCGTTCGAGCCGAAGCCAATCTGCCGGTCGGCAAGGCAAACGTAATTCCTCACGCAGGACTGCGCTATGTGTGGGCCAAGTCCGGCAGCTACGACACCAAGGTGGACGGTAAGAAGGTTTGGGGCAACACACCGGACGCTACCAATACTTTCCAGCTGCCTATCGGTGTTGCGGTTCGAGGCGACATTATGACCGTTTCCGGTTGGAATGTTCGTCCGCAAGCTGATCTGACGTTCATCCCGCAATTCGGGGATACCGAACAGAAGACGAAGCTCAGCAATTTCAACGGTGTCAGCGACAAGCTGTCGGGAGAATTTGCGGGCAAATTCGGCACCAGCGTCAATCTAGGCGTACAGGCCGATAAAGGTCCGACAACGTTTGGTGTCCGCTACGGATTCACGGCCGGCACCAAAGGCAAAGCAGACCATGCCTTCAAATTTGAGTACAGATACCGCTTCTAAACAAATCTAAAAACACACGCGGACTCCGAAGGGGGTCCGCACAACCCCGATGAATGAAGGATTCATCGGTGAGCGCTCCTAAAGGGCGCTGACCAATGAGTCTCAACCCAAGAGAAACAAATGAAGAGAACTTTAAGCAGTTTTAATTTGCGGAGCGACTATAGGTCTGAGCTCGATTCCCAGCGCAGAAAGAATTTTAGTTACTGTTCCAAATTTGGGATTCCCTGCCGGGCCGAGCGCTTTATAAAGACCTTCTCTGGTCAAGCCGCTTTTCCGAGCTACTTCGGCCATACCTTTAGCCTTAGCGATGTCAAGGAGGGCAGACTTAATCAGGGAGCCGTCCCCGGGATCGTCTTCAAAGCAGGATTGAAGGTACAAGGCAAAGTCCTCTTTGCTTTCAAGATAATCAACCGGGTCATAAGGCTTGCAAAGCTTTGGTCGTTTCATATTAAAAATTCTCAAAACGGACAAATTCATAACTACTTAAATTCCAGTTTGTCCCGAAACAAACCTATCTATTGCCGAGCGAATAGCGTCATTGATTTTGATGCCGTGTTGTCTGGCATAAGCTGCGATTGCCTGATGTCGCTCGGAGCCGAGGCGAATATTAAGATTCCCGGAAAAAGGTTTTTCCGGAACAAGATTTTCATTCTTGCAGTATTGCAGATAATCATCAATTGTCTGACGGAATGCCGTTTGCAGTTCCTGCAATGTTTGAGCTTCGTATACCAAACCAGCACGAATACCCAACACTTTTCCGCTGAGCAAATTATCAGAGAAGTCGAAGTCAACCGAACCTTCATACCCTTTGTATTTGAGTGTATTCGCAGTCATAAATATCCCATATTTCGTAAAGTTTCCACAATATTACGTATCGTGCCCCTCCCCATAACATTTTTGGGGTGCGGTCTGGCGCAGAATATGACGTCACTTTTGCACTGTTGGGCGACGAAACGCCCATGCGATCCACCCCTGTCTCCATTCCATTCAAAACCCAATGAACCAAGTATTGAACAAAGTTCATTAAAGGTAATGTCTGAAGGAGGAGGAACTTTTGTCAACCGAGCGGTTAATTTTTCAACCTTTGTCACTGGATGTCTCCTTTCTGTTACTAATTTTAGTAACAAAAGAGGCATTTCTCAACTTCTTTTCATAATTGGTCTTACAGTAGCCTTCCCAACTCAAGCCGATGATTTCGGAGAGTTGGCCAAACGCTGCGCACCGGAGGTATCTGAAGACACGCTGCGCGCATTGGTGAGAACTGAATCAAGTTTTAATCCGTATGCCATAGGCATTGTCGGCGGAGGCTCTAGGCAGCCGAAAGCATTCCACGAAGCAATGGCAATCATTGCGCAGCTGGAACTTGAAGGAAAAAACTATTCGGTCGGTTTGGCACAAATCAATAAGAAGAATTTTTCCAAGCTCGGCATCAATGCCGCCGGGGCGCTGGATGCCTGTACCAACTTAAAAGCAGCTTCAAAAATCCTTTCCGACTGCTACCAAAGAGCTCAAAACCGCAGCGGCAATAACTCGCTTCACGATGCCTTGAGCTGCTACTACTCAGGAAATTTTCAGACCGGCTATCGGCACGGTTACGTGGATAAGGTGCGCGCTAATGCCGGAATAAACGTCAATGTACAGACCGTTCCGTCCATCCGGGAAGCTGAAACGAAATCAAAAGAATCTTCAACCCTTGTCGCTACCGGCGACAACTCATCAACCGGATTGATTTTTTAATCCGATTAACTTTAGGAGTTTAACTATGAAAAAAAACAACTTCTTATTCCCCGCTGCGCTGGCCGCGTTGATTCTGAGTGATCCGGCACTGGCTGCTGCCGGAACTCAGAGTCTGAACAATACGCTCCAAACAATTTTGAGTGTATTCCAAGGCGCATCTCTTTTAATCGTCACAGGAGCAATTATTTGGGCAGGCTACAGAATGTTGTATACCCATGCCAATATTCAGACGGTTGGCGGCCCCTTCCTAGGCGCTTGTTTAATTGCCGCAGCTCCTTGGCTGGCTGAATTGCTGGTGGGCTAAATGGAAACATCGAGCCCTTTGTTTAAAGGTGCGACGCGCCCCGCTTGCATCGGGGGCGTTCCCCTCCAGGTATTTGTGCTCAATATCGGCGTCATTTCGCTTTTGGCAATCTGGATTTGGATTCCTTTGATTTTGATTACGCCTATCACGCATTTTTATTTGAAGACCGTCGCCGACAAAGATGAGCAGATTTTCTCGCAGCTGATTTCCTATGCGCGAATCAATCTCGTTCGCTCTTTTAACCGACGGTACTGGGGAAACGTCACAAGTCTGAGCCCAAAACAAGAAAAAAAAGAGCTTTTCATCCTCGAAAAGAGCAAGGAGTAAACCATGTTTGCCCAACGTAAAGCACTTGAAAACTCTGAAAAAAGCCTCTCGGAATTTATTCCCTACTCAGCAGTCATTGCGCCCGGCGTTGTGATCTGTCGTGAAGGAGATTTGGTTGCGACTGTAAAGATTTCCGGAAAAGTTTTTGAGGCGGTTTCCAACGAAGCGCTCCAAAGAGACGCGGAGCGCCAGAATAACTTCTTAAAAGTGATGGCAAGCGCGTCCTCCACGGACGAAATGTCACTGAAAGTGCACAGAATTCGGCGCGTTGTTCACGACGAACTTTCTGTGCCGGACGAGAATTCGAGCAGCCGTTTTGTCAGAGACTTTGTTCGCGCCTACAATCGTGAAATCTCGGAAAACAATCTTATGGCGACCGAGCTTTATGTCTCGTTGGTCAGTCATAAGGCTACCCTGCTTAAGAGAGACAAATACAAAGAATCAGAAATTCGTGAAGAACTCAATGAGCGGTTGGATGTTTTCGGCAAGGTCTTCGACCAGCTGGTGAGTTCATTGCGAGACTACGAGCCGGCGGTTCTCGGAGAGTACGAAGACGAGAACGGAGTCGTCTTTTCTCACCAGTTATCTTTTTACAACTTCCTGCTCACCGGACAATGGCAGAAAGTCCGTGTTCCGTTCATGCCGCTTAACGAAGCGCTCGGGAACGTTCAGGTTTTCGGGGGTGCTGATACCCTTGAATTTCAAACGGCATTGAGGAAATCTTATGTACAGTCCATAGAGCTTAAAGATTATCCGATGGCAACCTATTCCCGGTTGCTCGACGGGCTGCTCTACAACACCAATTTTGATCAGAGTTCTTATCCCTTTATTGAAACTCAGACTTTTACGGCTCTATCCAAAAACAAGGGACTTAAAGCTCTGAAATTGCAGCAGAATCAATTAAGGTCGGCAGAAGACGATGCGGTTTCGCAGATGCACTATTTGACTGTAGCCCGGGATATGGTTGCAAACGGGCAAATCGTGATCGGAGACTACAGTTACTCACTGCTTGTGTTCGGCAGTGAAGATACGGTTGTTGCCAATGCGAATGACTCGGTAAAGAAATTGCAGGATGCGGGATTTTTACCGATCAAGTCCACTCTCGCGCTGGTTACGTCTTATCTGCATCAGCTTCCCGGAAGAAAGGACCGCCCTCGAGTCGCAAAAATCTCAAGTATGAATTTTGCTCATCTCGCCAGTTTTCATAATTTCCCGTGTGGAAAACGCGACCGGAACCCTTGGGGCGAAGCTGTCGCGTTAATGAAAATGCCGAGCGATCAGCCGTATTACTTTAATTTTCACTACACAGATCCTGAAAAAGATTCTTTGGGAGACGTCCCGCTGGGAAACACGGCAATCCTCGGAGCCTCCGGCGCGGGCAAGACAGTATTGCTGAATTTCCTTTTGTGCTCGGCGCAAAAGTATCGCGATAAAGACCATCAGCTCTCGGTCATCTTATTTGATAAAGACAAAGGTGCCGAGCTTGCCATTAAAGCGATGGGCGGCGGATATTTAGCAATTGAAAACGGAAAACCGTCAGGCATCAATCCCTTCCAGTTGGAACCTACAGCAGAAAACATCCAGTTTTTGATCGGATGGACAAAGCGGCTGATTGGACGCGACGGACTTCAGATCACTCCGTTGGATGAGCAGCGGATCGCAACAGCAGTTGAGACGGTCATGTCCATGCCCGCCAAGTACCGAAGACTCGCAGTGCTGCCGCAAAGTCTTCAGACCGGAGACCGAGTGGAAGACGCGCAGAACTCGCTTACGATGCGCCTGTCCAAGTGGATTGAGACGGGGCCTCTCGCATGGGCCTTTGACAATGAAATCAACACGCTCGATCTCAATGAATTTCCCAACTTCGGAATTGACGGTACGGACTTTTTGGAAAATGAGGATGTCCGCGGCCCGATTACGGAAATTCTCCTTTATCTGATTGAAACTCAGGTAATGAAGGACAAGCGCCGAACCATCATTGTGATGGATGAGTTCTGGAAGTATCTCTCCGACTCGGCTACGGCTCAGTTTGCGTTCGACAAGCTCAAGACGATTCGTAAGCAGAACGGTATTTTTGTGTTTGCCTCTCAGTCACCCGAGGATGTTCTGAAAAGTGAAAGAGGTTCTGCTTTTGTGGACAACACCGCTACAAAAATCTATCTGCCCAATCCCTATGCGAATGAAAAGGATTACACGGAAGGGTTCAAGTGTACAAAGGACGAGTTTTCGATCATCAAGAGCCTCGATACACAAAGCCGTCTGATGCTGATTAAGCAGGGGCCTGTGTCCGTGATGATTCGGCTTGATCTCGGAAATTTCAAACGCGCTCTGAAGATTTTTTCCGGGACTGCCGGAACTACCCAGTTCGGAGAAAAACTGTTTTCTCTCGTGGGGGACGCCCCTGAAGTTTGGATTCCTTATTTTTTCGGGGACAAACCTCTTCCGACTAGCGAAAAGGAGGAGGCATGAAAAAAAGCATAGGCTCCCACATTTCCAGCAGATTAAGGAATCTTTCAAAGGCAGAGCTTGATGCCGCTGCAAAACAAGTGTTGATCATCTTGGAAAGAGCAGTGGTCGCCGGATTCATTTCAGACGACGAGAAGTTGTATTTGGAATTAAACAAATTATTTCCAACGAAGATGTCTGTAGTCGTAACCGATGATCTAAGCATCAGCGACATCATCCCTATCTCGGACTCGGATATTCCGATGGGATTTTATTTTGCCAATCAAATTAATCCCGAAGAACACCCTGCCGAAAAATTCTGGTTTACGGTCGAAGACCTATTGGGTGCTCTTTATCAGTCGGGAGCTTCTTTCCCAGAGGGAGGAGAAAGATGAGTTTCAGCAATTTTTTTCAGGGAAACATTATCGATCCAGTCAGCTTTATGCAGGTAGTTAGAAAACAATGCTCGATCTACCAAAATTGGAATGACTCCGAGAGAATGGTTTTGAGAATCGAAAATATCCATTCCAATATATTCCTCAATGCCATTCGCAACTTTCTGAGTCCAGTGAGCGTTAAAACAGAATTGGATATCCCGACGTCCCAATTCAAGTTTTCTTCTCTCGGCAGTATTAATTTGTGCTTCAGGAAAAATTTTTTTGATTTTTTCAAAAAACTTTTTCCCTGCATCATCTGTTCTAACTCTTCTGCCAGCCAAATAGTATCGGGTCGTACCAAGGGCAAAAGTCCAAGGCAATGTTTCTTTTGTTTGGTAAAAATAGTAAAGCTGCTTGTTCTTCAAAGCATCTTCCAAAAGTTGTTGAGCAAAAGGAATGCTTATATATATTCCGGCTGTTCTCGAAAGAGCGGCCATCATTCGGTCGAAATAACGATAAATAATCTCATAGATTTCTTTGATTTCCGGGGTTTGACCGGAAACTCTAGCGCGAATATCAAATTTAGTCGGTTTTGCCAATGGGCACTTCTTGAACCGATAGTCAAAATCCTTGCTTTCTTCAGAACCGTCATTCCAATGACTTGCATATGGTCGATTATCCGAGAAAACATTGCTGATTCTGACTGGCAACCCACAGCTAGGGCACCACAATCTGTATACCGTTCGATTCTCTTTTTTAACGTAACAGTCTTTTTTAAGGGTGTTCGTCAAAAGATCAACAATCGTTTCCCTTTCCAGAGGCTAAATGCGGCCGTTACCAGCTCTCACGGAGTACATGGGTTCTCCTTCTTCAATTTCAAAAATCCAATGGTAGATGATTATGAAATATAAAAAAATCGTTTTAGCAATCGCTCTGTCCGCCGGTATGTATTTCGGTACTTCCGCTTTAGCATCCGGCATTCCTACCGTGGATGCGGCTGCGATTGCCCAGATGGTGCAGCAGCTCACGCAGATGCAGCAGATGTACTCGAACATGGTTCAGCAGTACAACACAGCGGTCAACACGCTGCAAAACTTCACCGGAACTCGCGGATTGGGACTGGTGGATTACAACCTGAACCTGAGAAGTCTGATACCGACCTCCGCCCGCAGTCGGTTGAACGGAATTATGAACGGCACCTCGTCACTCAGCAGTTTGGGCCGGGATATTTTTAACCGGCTAAAGCTCGGAGACGCGTGCAGCAATCTTGACGGTGAAGTCAAGCAAAATTGTCTTAAGGCACGAGAATTTGAAGCGGAGCAACAGGCAGTTTTGGAAGAAGCAGCCAATACTGCCAATCAGCGCCTTCAAAACATTGAATCACTGATGAGTCGAATCAACACTGCAACGGATGCCAAATCCATTGCCGATCTTTCCGCCCGCATTCAGGCTGAACAGGTTGCGCTGCAATCGTCTCAATTGGCTGCACAGTTCCAACAGGCTCAGATGGATAAGCAAAACGAGCTGGTACGTCAACAAGCTGAAAGAGAAGCGCATCAAAAGATGTTTCCGAGAATGACGCAAGCGGATATTCAACGGGCCATTCGTCCGCCGAAAAACTAAAAGGAGAATCCTATGGCGGGTACTTTTGAAGCGTTCGGCAATGAGGTCAGAAGCACGATGGCGGGATTTGCCGAATCGGTTTCAGGCGAAATCATCTCGAGCATCAGTCCGATTATTTACACCGGCATCATGATCTACTTTTTTGCCCGGGCCTATCAAATCACAACAGGACGTGCCGAAGGTGCAATCCCCGATCTGATAACACAGTGCGTGAAAATCGTATTGGTCGCTTTTTTCGGACTGAATGCCGCGAATTTTGTCACCTACGTCATCCCGGCAGTTTACGGCATCGAAAATCTGCTTTTGAATGCAATATCCCACGCCACGACCGGAGGTGGCATCAGTAATGCATGGGGTGCCGCAGATCAAACGTGGGAAACTTTTATGAGCGGGTTTCAGGCTATTTACAACATTTGGTCGAACAGCTCTTGGAGCGTTTGGTCTATCGGTGAAAGCATAGCCACAAGCCTCTTCATTATTTTATTGATGGTTCTCATGCTGGCTGTCTGCATCTACTTCATGTTCCTTGCCGTCGGCTACCTGCTGCTCTACGAAATTTTTCTAGTGATGGGATTAGCCTTCGGGCCGCTGTTTATTTGCACATTGATGTTCACTGTGACTCGGACGTGGTTCGACGGATGGCTCAGGGCCGTGGTTTGCTGGGCATTTACGCTGGTTGCGGTGGCTGGAACCCTCATGTTAATTAACGGAATATTTCTAGAACGTGTTCAACAAGTTTCAGATTTTGCCTCGGCAGCTGAGGGTGGAAAAGATTACGGTGTCTTGCTTGTAAACCTTGGCGTTTTTGCCGTTGTCGTTCTCGCCATAGCGACCGTTGTGAAATCCATTCCCTCTTTTGCCGCCGGTCTTACCGGAGGTGTTGCGCTTCAGGCTGCCTCGGTGGCAGGTATGCTGCAAAGTTTCGGAAGGACAATGGCAGCCGTCACGGGCGGCGCCATGCTGGGGTACGCGGGCGGTATGTACGGACGCGCCAATGCTCAAGATACCGATTACGCTAAAGAAAACCGGGATGCTCTGAAGTCTCAAGCCCAGCACCTCCTTGGCAGCGGCGGCCTTACCAATCCCGGTTCATTTGCTGCTGCGACTGCCGGTTACGCGGCAGGCGCAGTCAGACAGTTCTTCACCGACCCGGACAAATTAAGAACTCCGGCAAACGCGGGTTCTGACGGTTCTTCCGGTCCGACAGGAGGAAGCAGCTCGGGCTCGCAATCCGGTTCTTCAAGCGCTCCTGCCCCTGCATTTACCGGCCCGGCAAACATGAACCAGACGCCACAGCAGGAAAAGGTGGCGGCAGCCAATGCTGCGGCGCTCGGAGCTGCATACGGAGCACAACCGTCTTCCGTTGCACAGTCGACATCTCCTTCAGGAACGACGGCAGCAGCCGGCTCTGTTCCCGCTCAAGGTGCGGCCCCGCAAAGCACCGGTTCTTTTGGAGGGGCTTCAGGTGCGTCCACTTCAGCAGCGTCCGGCAATTCCGGCGCAGCAGATCCGGCGTTTGATTTCTCAACGGATCATTCGCAGTTTGACCAAAGAGCTCAATTCAATACTCCGTCGCCTGAACAAAACATTCCTCAGTCTTCGGCGCAAACATCCGGGTCTTCTGAGCAAGTGAACGAAGCACAAAGCCGGGAAAACGAACGAATCGCCAATGAAATCTTAAAAAACAGAAAATCAGAGGGGTAACAACGTGTTAATTCAGAATCAAACAAAGGTAATCACAACGCGTTTGCCAAGCGCACTTGCGTATTTCACTAATGAAGCATGGGAAGGAAGGATGCCTTTACTCAGCTTCATCTCCAAACGAGCAACAGAAGATTGGGTAGTACCCATCCTTTCTGCAATGTCTTCTTGTGTTAAGCCGGCTTCTTTGCGAGCCTCCATAGCATTTTTAAACGTTGCATATTCGGCACCGGCCTCATCAAAGCATTTTTTGAATTCGGGATTTTTTAATTGTTCTTGTAACACGTCATCAAACTTAACTAAGGATCTCATTTCTCAACTCCTTAAATCTGGAAACCGCAAGATCAATATCTTTTTTCGGTGTCTTTTGGGTTTTCTTGACAAAGGCATGAAGGACGATGATTTTGCTGCCGATAACCGTGCAATAAAGTACTCTGCCGATTCCTTCTTTTGCTTTTCCTCTAACTTCAAAAATGGCCTCGGTTCCGACAATCTTTCGAGTGTACGGAAAGCCCAAGTTTGGTCCGTCTTCTTTCATCCGATCAAGAAGCAGGAAACATCTGGCTCGTATGGACACGGGAAACTCAAGAAGTTCTGCAAGAACCTTGTCCGAATAAAACTCTATCGAAAATCTTTTGATCTCACCCTTAATGGATGGGTCTTTAGCCATAGTCAAAATCCAAATGTCCCCGTTGCCTGTAAGGTGAATTATAGCAAAGTTGCTATGTTAGGAATATCCAAATGAGAAAACAGACTAGATTCAATTTCAAATTGCTCTGCTTGGCTTGCCTTGTCCCGATTTTTTTAACCGGCTGCGGCGCCACTAAACCGCCGACACCTTCCGGCATTCGCGTCCCGGTAACGGAATTTGCACAGCAAAGACAAAAGGAAGCAATGCAGAAAAAAGAAGAAGCGAAACTCAACTTTGGAAAAGACCGGGTTACACGGAATTTCAGTTTCGGATATGAGGAGACGGAGCAATGAAAACCTTACTCCTCTATTCCGAGAACGGCTGCAAGCTTGCCCAAAACTTCATCAACAACATACTGAGGAGCGGTCTCAATGAAAGTCGCTTCCCTTGCCCGGACGTCCATCGTGCGAAGCTGATCACAAATAATGACACCAGTCGTTTGCAGTCCCGTTCCAATGAGAGGAACGACGAGACCGTACTTTCGATTAAAACCCGCACCGTTACTGATAGCCGCAACAATAACGCGGTTAGAAAGAGCGTTCACCGGCTGAACGCTGACTACAAGCGCTGGACGAACGCCTTGCTGTTCCTGTCCCAGCGAGGGATCGAAAGCAATACGTATGATGTCACCTTGCTGAAGTACCTTTTTCATAATAATTCGGTGCCCTTACGTTTATCTTTTCCCCAAATTTCATACTCTTCTTTCAGCAAGGGCATGATCTGTTTGTGCTCCTCGAGCAGTTGGTTCAGATCATATTTCGGAAGTTTTCGGCGTTTCTTTTGTTTGGACTCAATAATCAGCTTGCCGTCGTCAAACGTATATTCGACGGTGTCGCCTTCTGTTGCGTTCAAAAGTTCAAGTAAAGCCTTGGGAAATGTGGCCACTACCGATCCCCCGACTCTTCGTAATGTCAAAGAAGCCATATCTTTCTCCTAAAAGATAATTTTTAGATAACGAATATTATACAGATAGGAAACAATATGTTTTTCAAGAAAAAGAAACCAACGCCCCAAGCAGAAGCCGCTCCTTCAGCCGCAAAAGAAACCGTGAACAAACCGGCTTATCCCTACAAGGAAGCTCTGGATTGGACCGTTGAGCGTATGGCGCTGAAGGAAAAACAGGCCAAAGCCGGTTGGACAGCCGCCAAGATTATGGGGTGCCTATTAGTGCTGGTGAGCATTATCTGCATTGTGATCGCGGTGAAAAAGGAGGCTTATCCCTTTATCGTCGAGCTGGATAAGAGCAACGGCACTACCCGGGTGATCGACATCCGTGATCCGCAAAACATCCCGGTCGATGAGATGATGGACAAGTATTGGCTCAATCTGTACACGCAGAGCCACGAAAGCTATGACTACCGCACGCTGGAAAACGACCATGCGCGAGTCCGCCTGATGAGCGTTCCTGAAGTATTCAACCCTTATGACCACCAGTACGGGCTGGACAATAAGAAGTCCCTTCAGAACCTTCTTAAAGACAAAAAGAAGATCATCTGCAATGTTGAGTCCGTCGTTCCCAACGGAAACGGAATCGCAACTGTCCGCTTTACCAAACGCCTTGTTGATACGTACAGCAACAATGAAGAAGCCAGAAATTCTTGGCGTGCCACCATCGGATATGAATACAACCCGAATTATTCGATGGAAGAGGCACAGAGGCTTGTAAACCCATTTGGTTTCACGGTCACAAGCTACCGAGTTGACCCGATCATTGAGGGAGCCGCACCATGAGAAAAAGTCTTTTCTGTCTCTTGCTAGCTGCATCTTTCCTCGGCTGGGGACTTTCAGTTAATGCCCTTGAGCGTCCGACAGCAAGTCAATATGACGCACGAGTGATGTACACAGACTACAAACCCGGTCAGGTTTATCCGATCCGGGCCGCAAACGGGCTGATTACAACCATCACATTTTCTCCCGGAGAAAAGATTCGCGATTTCGGTTCCGGGTATTCAACCGCTTGGGAGTTTCAGGCCCGAGGCAATAATTTCTTCCTGAAGCCCAAAGACTTCGACGGAGCGACCAATCTTGTGATTGTGACGGATAAACATACGTACCTCTTTGATGTGCATCCGGGTTCCAGAGCCAAGGCAACCTACAGCCTGACCTTCCGGTATCCGCTGGAAGAAGCGGCCAAAGCTCAGGAGAATGCAAACAAGAAAACCGTGGATTCTCTGCTGAACCAATCCGATAAAGAGATTTCCGATAAGACCGATTCCGAGAACCGATCTGAAGTTAATAAGTTTTACAGCGAAAATTTCGGCTCTTCTCCTCTTTCCAAGGAAATTGCTCCTTTGGAAGTGTTTGACAACGGAAGGTTCACGTACCTGAAGTTTGATCGACACACCGACTTTCCGGCGGTTTACAGAGTCTCTGAGAACGAAGAAGAAACACTGCTTAACTCTCACATCAAAGGCGACTGGCTCGTTGTTCACGGTGTTTACAGAGAACTTAGACTCAGAGCCGGACAAGCTGTCGTTGGCATTTACAACGAAACTTACAGCGGCGGCGGAGCACCGAACGACTCTGGTGTGTCGGTGCCCGGACTGAAACGAGAACTTGTCAAAGAGGTGAACTAAATGAATGAAAACACAACACCGCAGATTTCCGGTTCTCAACCCAATCCGGCTGAAATCGGAATCCCGAGCGTTGCCGGAAAAAAATCATCCCCGGCAAAAAACAGAAACTTGGCCTTGATGGCGGCGTTAGTCGTGCTCATGCTGATCTGCATTGCCTTCGGTTTCTATCAGAAGCATTCAGCGAGAAACGCGCAGCCTAAGCAGCAGGAGCAAGCAACTCCGATGCTCTCCGGGCGCACCCTCACGCTTCCTCCTCTCTCGCAGATTCAGCCGCCGGAGGCGCCGCCCGCACCCGTGGTGATAAAGGAACCGGCTGTGCCGAAACCGGAAAAAGAGGCTGGGCTGATTCAGGAGCCTCCGGCAATACAGACGCAGCCAGCTGCAAACAGTCCGATGGTCAACAGCGCCAAAGAAAAACCGGAACCGACACTCGCCGAAAAGAGAAACATGGCCCCCATGATGGCCGAGGGAGGAGCTTTACAGGGAGCGGAAGAAAGTGGGGGAAAGGGATTTGCAGCCACCCTCCGTGAAGAGGGCTACGACTCCGGTACCGGGCGATCTTCCGGCGGAAAATTAGGCGGACTGCTCTCAAGCGTTTCAACTCCTCCAACCAGTGCCGTCATGATGCCGGACAGAAATCTGCTTCTTCCTAAAGGCACGTTCATAGACTGCGTTTTGGAAACCAAGCTTGATACGACCGTCCCGGGCATGACTTCGTGCGTCATCCCCCGCGACGTTTACAGCGCAAACGGTCGCGTACTTCTGATTGAGCGTGGCTCAAAAGCAATCGGCGAGTACAAGGGAGCGGTAGAAAACGGTTTGAACCGAATTTTCGTTCTGTGGACGCAGATTCAGACGCCTAAAGGCGTGCGCGTCAATATCGATAGTCCTGCAACCGATGCGCTTGGCGGCTCGGGTATGGCAGGAGAAATTGACTTCCATTGGTGGGCTCGCTTCGGTAACGCACTGCTCTTTACTTTGATTCAGGACGGTTTTGACTTCGCTATGACCAAACAAACGGAAAACAACGGCGGCGTTAATTACTATCAGAACAGTGAAGACGGTATGAATCAAATCATTCAGGAAGCTATGCGTCAGTCAGGCAACATTCCTCCGACGCTCACAAAGAATCAGGGCGAACGTGTCGGCATCTTTGTTGCCAGAGACGTGGACTTCTCCAAGGTTTATCAGCTGAAGCCCACAAGCCGATAAAAACTCAAACACAGGCCCGGGGACTAACGCACTCGGGTCTTTATCACAAAATCAAAATGACAGACACCAACTACACAATCCCCAAAAAAGTATTTATTTTTGAGAACGACGTTACCGATGGTTTTATTGTCTTAGAGATATTTCCATACGACATCATCGTCAGGTCCCAAACGAATGATCCTGCCGAAGCAAAGCTCAGGTTAGCTCACTTCCTTAGAGATGAGGTTGGAGCTAATGCCGCTTTGGAGATGCATTTTGATGAGAATCTCTTCGGCGGCTCTTATGTTGCAAAAATTGCACTTATAGGAAAACCGAGCAAAAAACCAAGCAGCTTGAATGAAAGGGAGGTAACCAACTCAGTTTCGCGCATTATGGAAAATATTCAAAAGATTTCTAAAGATCAAATTACTAAAAAGTGGTTTTTATCCTGTTGTATTGCAATTACCGCAGTTTGGTCGATTTCGTTGATTTTAAAACTAGTGGCTTGGATAGTTTCGTTAATTGATATTGAAGTTCCGCCTCTTTTTATTCCAAACTTTTGGTTACTCTGCTTGGTAGAGGTTTGCTTAGCAATCGCAGTGGTTTTTTTCATTATGAATAAATTGCACGTTGGAAAGTTCCTCGACTTTGATTATGTTTATTTTTCGCACGAAAAAATTTTTATTCGGCGTAAACAGTAAATCAAAACATGATCCCAACTTCTAAGACGGCTCCGGACGGCAATCCGTGGGCCGTTTTCTCAATATGTATAGATGAGGCGGCGTTAATCCTCGTTATATTTCAGCTCGATTTTCTCTTTTTCAAGGATTGTGTACTTGGGCATTCCTTTTGAATAATTCTGAGCACCTTTCTCAAACAGAGAGATCCCCACAAAGCAATTATTGTTTTTTGCAATAAAGAGGTAAGACACGGAGTCGTTAAGATGATTCTCCAGAAGATAGTCGGCTTTGATTTTTGAAAAGCTTTTTTCTTCAAGGTAGCGAAATATCAATTGATCACTATCCAAGTAATTTTCCAAATTATTAAGAACGGTCAGTCGAGGCGAGATCTTTTGAAAATTCGGACTCTTTTCCAACAAAGCCATTGTTATTCTTTCTTCCAGAACTGCAAGAAACACAGCCTCTCTTTCTGCTGTTCTGATGAAGTCAATATCCCGAAGGTACTGGAATCCGGCAAGATGGTGAAAATGTCCACGGTCGAAGCGAAGATCTATGTCCACTTTGCTCCCCTTCTTTCCTAATACAAATCTGTAAGAAAAACGAGTCAGGTGCAGAAAACTATTTGCAATTTGACAAAGCGGGTCCATAATCGCGCTAAAAATAAGACCCGCACAGTGCGGGCCTTGATGGTGTTTTATTTCGGCTTTCAGCCTAGCTAAGTTGAGGTAACGTCACCGAACCCTTCCCGAAGGCTCCGTGCTTCAAGGCTTCTTAGCACCCTCAAGCACCTCATAACCAAATCTGCACACTCGTTGCAGACTTACTTCTTTGTATGTATTTTATCCATACGTTTGACACCCGTCAATTTCCGTAAGGGTCGGCCTTGTGCGTTTCAGAGATTAAGCAGCAAACCGATTCTTCCAACAAGTCCGCTAAAAACGTGAAATAATTAACAAAATCAAGTTTAACGATCAGTTCGTAAACGTCTGCACAAGAAGTCCCGCCAAGATTTTTTGATTAAAGCGTTATGAACTTCTTTAATGCAGCCGGGCCTCATGCCTGTCGGGAAGACCCGCAGGTCATCCTGTCATTTCCCTTTTCTAAAAAACTTCTCTTTTCTGCCGTAAAAACCGCCTCAAGCCTCAACATCTTCTGCCCGGAGGTGTCTCATGGACTTTAACTTAAAAGCGCTCGGGGCGGAAACGGTCATGGTTGACAGACGGATTGTCGCTCAACTTGCTGAAGCGGAGCTTCTTCTGAGAGACGGTGAAAAACTGCCATATCAGTTTATCCGTCAAAACAGCTTTATCGGCGTTAATCCTTCAGAGCGTTTATTCGCGAAACGTGCCGTCACCGGTAAAAATGCTGAATGCATTGGAGTGATGGTTAAGCCGAGAGAGATAGTGCTTGCCGAAGAGGTCTATTACCGAGTGCAAGAACTGGAAACAGCAGAAAGCATTGAAAAGATTGTCGGCAGTTTTTCAAAAAAAAGCCGGGAATTTCAGGAGCATCCGTAACTGTCGGAAGCTCTGAAAAACAGGCTGGAAGAAAAATTCAAAGCAGCAGAAAAAGCAGGTATCCGACTCGATCTGCGGCACAAGGAAGAGCCTGAGAAGAAATCCCAAGATCTCGAACGTTAAAGGTTAAACAAAATGAACTACGAAGAAAAAATCGAATATGCCGTACCGGTCGTTATTGAAAAGCGACTCATGCAGCAGCTGATCGACCCTAACACCGATATCCGGCCTCTTAACGCCGAGGCTGCCGAAATATTTCTCGCCGAGTATGAGGTGCTGAGATTTGAGAACCCGCTGGAAACTCAAATTTGCAAACCTTTCGGAGGAGAAAAAGAAACAGAATGCATCACGGTACTGGCGGTAAAGAAGGAAACGATCAAAAAGATTGATGCGCTTGAGCACGATTTGGACGAAGCCAGACAGAGCCAATGGCGTACCGAGTATCTACAAGACTGCAAGTCCGGGAAGGAAGTCAAACCCCTTTTCGGCGTTGATATCGAGTACGACAACATTCCATGGACCAACCCGCTTGATGAAGAGGAAATGGATTATTTGACTCAGATAACGCCGACGTCCTTTGTGCTTGATCCGAAAGAAGACTCGGGCAGAATTGATCTGCTGGACTCGGCTCTGATAACAAAGTTCGGGGCCTTTCTCAATAGGAAAAACGGAGAAATTGAAGACGATAAATATTACTGTGCTCCGGAGTTTCGCAGGAATGAGGTGTGTTATTACGGCTCCTTGAGGTTTCACCTCCACGAAGCCGGAGATTCAGTGAAATCATTCGGAAACTGGAACGAACAAACAAAAACATGGAGCGGCGTATTCGATCTTTCTCAATTAAACGTGGACGACAAGGAGGACATTAAAGATGCTCTGGAAGAACTTCCAGAGAAATTATCTCAGGAGAAAGTTTTTCAAGGCGCTAAAGAGGATGAACTTTTCTGGAGAGAAAGCGTGACTGCTCCGATAGAACAAACGCTGCGGCTGCTTGAAGAACCGAAAAAAGAAATCAAACTTCAGGTAAAAGAGAAGGATCTCAGCATGGCAGATGTTTTGGAGCGGGACATCCGGGAAAAAGCCGAAGAGCGATGGAAGGCCATTGAGACCGAGCGCAACCAGTCCAAAGCAGTTTTAACACCGGAAAACAGAAAGGTATTCGACGTCCTGTTTGAAGCTTATGTTGCGACCGAAGAACTTCAAAAGCACCCTAGATTGCAAAAGGCGCTGGAAAAACAACTTCTCAGTGTCTTTGTAGCGGCCCAGAAAAAAGGTATTACCGTCGGCCTTAATGAATATTCAATGGACGCCCCGAGCAGAAATCAAACGATCATTCAGGTCAAGCAGCCCGCCCGCGACCGGGAAAAACAATAAGAACAGGAGGGGAAGATGGCAATCAGTTTTAACAATAAAGAGGCAGTCCGGGAAGAAGAGCAGCGAAGAGAAACCGATGAGAAGGTATCGGAGCTTTCCTCGGAAAATGCTGAAACCTTTAAACAGGTCTATGAATCCCACGTCTCGCGTCCTGAATTTAAAGAGCATCCGCGCATGAAAGAAATCTTCAGGGCAAAACTCGCCGATGTTTTTGTGGACGCAGAGCGCCGGGGAATTGTTTTAAAGCCCGAGGAACGCGCCATTGATTCAAATCTCAGCAAACCCAACAAGAACGACATGGAGAGATAGCATGGCCCGATTATTGCCCGAACAGCTTGAATTTGATTTTTTCGCGCCTCCCACCGAACAAGTTAAGAAACCGGAGAAAATAGCTGCATCAGCTGCATTTAAGGATGCAGATATTTTGAAATTTCAATTTAACAAAGACGGCAGCCGAAAACTGGAAGACTTCGGAGAAGACCTCAACAACACGAGAAAAGGAAGATCGGTTCACAAAAAAGGCGACCCTTACCAATTTCTCACTGCATCTCAGGATGAGATTGAAGAACGGCTGGCTACAGAGTCGCTGGATAGAGTCTGGCCTAAAGAGGCCGTTTTCGATCTGCATAAGCAAAATCCGAAAGCAGCGGCTTGTCTTTGGATTGTCAGAGCTTCATTGAACGGACGGCGACCTCCGAAAAGCTCAAGCAAATACGGGCGTTACAAGTACATTGCTTCGACCGCTATTGCCCTGCATCGTCAGGTTGTAACCGGAGAGCTTGCCCCGGAAGCAGAAATCGCTGCGTTTGATCGTTTTTATGAAGCACGGGATAAATATGAAATCTTCTCCCACATTTCTCCGAAGTATTGGCCTTTTATCAGTGCAAACAGCGTCGGAAACGCAAAGGGCATTTGTATGTGGAATGCCTATAAACTGTCTGACGACTCCGACATCAATTCTTACCGGTTCCAATGCACTTTGCCGGGAAGATCCGACAACGAACACTTATGTCTAAAAGACTCTGAGGGGAGGCTTTTCCCCTACTATGCAGTAGCGGTCGGTCACACTGAGAAAGAATTTGAGGCAAATATTGAAAAGCAGCTTAATGCAACTTTCGGAAAACTGCTTAAAGCACCGGGCCAAGCCGAAAAAACTCTGGAATCCAAGCCCAAACCTGAATTACCCGTAAAGCTCTACGGACGCGGTATGCGCAAGACTCATACTTACGAGGTGTACGGAAAATCCGGTTCGATTGAGTTCCAGCTTACCGACAAGATTTCTTTTGAATCCGATGACGCCTTCTGGAAATATGTTAACGAACACAGAGCGGAGCTGGAAGGAAAATACCGGGCTTTCAGAGAAGAATTTTCCAGAAGCGAAAAGGATTGGAGAAGCGGAAACCCGATCAGAGATCGAGCGGGCCCGGATTACCGTCAAGGTAAAGACGCAACGCCGGAAATGTTCCAAGAGACATTCGGATTCCGAGGCGTTGAGTTCGGGAACTGGGTCAAACAAGGCAAAAACGGGCGCGAGCGGCAATGGATGCTTAACAATGCCTACGATTCCCTCATGGATCTCTCAAAGATATTGGACATTCCTCCGAAGGCCGTTGCTTTGGACGGTGGTTTAGGGCTTGCCTTCGGCTCTCGCGGTCACGGAGCAGCTTCGGCGCATTATGAAGTGGCGAACCGCGTTATCAATCTCACCAAAACCAAGGGCTACTCAAGCCTAGCGCACGAGTGGTTCCATGCCCTTGATCACTACCTGATGAGAACAAATTACAAGGAGATTCAAGACCCGGAAAGGCGCTACTTGAGTCAACAGGTAGACTCTTCGATCACCGTTCAGCTTACGGAAGACGCAAAAAGAGAAATCTTCAAGCGTGCCGAATCGGTATACCGTTCTGCAAAATGGATTCCGGCTCAAGTGGAGTATTTAATAAAAAACGATTCAAAAAACTTTGACGCCGCGATTAAATGCGCTCAAGGTGATACCGATTCCTTCAGCATTGAAGTGAATTATCAGGAGCGCTCGAACTCAGCCAACAAAAAGATGATGTTTGAGTTCACCCGAAAAGACATTAACGTTAAAGAAGTCGGCCAAAACAATGTTATCCGCTACCCGCTTCATGATGCATGGGCCGAAACCATCAATGCCATCCGAGACAGCAATATGCACAAACGTATGACGCGCAAGAGCGACTATTGGCATTCCAAAGCTGAGGAAGCCGCCCGCAGCTTTGAGGGTTTTGTCGAGCTGCGCTGCAAGGAAATCGGCATAACAAACGACTTCCTTACAAACGGTGCCTACACTGAAAAAACTCTCGGCAAAGAAGGTTTTTATCCTTACTTAGACGGAAAAGACGTTGAGAAAGTAACGAACGGATTCAAGAGAATTTTCAAGGTCATTAAAACCAAAGAAACGGATAAGGGCGTTGCTCTCTTCTCCAAGGCCAATCAGGAAAGTCCGAAGACGCCCAAGGCCGAGATCCGAGAGGCCTTAATTAAAGCATTCGGGAAAGAAGGTCTCGTTAATCTCGTCAACAACAACCGCTTTTATCTGGCACAAACCGAATACGAAGCACTTACCGTTGCTTCGATTGAGCAGGAGAAAAAGCAGGGATTCTCGACTATTGCGCTTCCGCAAGATCCGACACGGATTCTCGGATTCCACGATAAGGTAAATCACCGGACATTTCTCATTGCCGACAACCTCAAACCGGAGACCGCTTGCGCGGTTATGCTGCATGAGGTCGGCGTTCATATGGCTGCCGACTCCGACTTAAGAGCTAAGACCCGGAAACTGATTGACACGGCTGTCAACCTCTATGAAACCGGATTAAAAGCTGAAGATCCTTTGATGAAGACCGTTGAGAACCGTCTTCAGGAAAGCAGAATCTCCCGCAGTTCCTTTGATTACCGGGAAGAAGTCTGCGGATATCTTGTCGAAGAAGCGGCAAAAGCTCAGTCCCGAGCTCCGGCTGTCGTCCGATGGTTTAACGACGTTAAATCTACAGTCAATGTCTGGCTAGTCGAGCACGCCGTCAGAGATACCAGCAAGCTCTCAGCGCTTGATCTCGCGACGATAGCCAAAGCGAACGTCAAAGAAATCTCGAAGATGCCGCAGGAGCATGAATTAAGTCCGAAGGGCCGAGAGATTCTTGCCAAGCACGTTCAGGCTTTGTCGTCTAAGTATTCCAAGCTTTCGGACGCTGAAGCTGAAATCAAGGGGCTCTACAGACGGTTTACTGAACTGGAACAAGCCGGGAAGCCGCTACCGGAAGTGCCGAAGACAACCGCAAAGGAGAAAGAGGCAGAGAGATGAAAAATTTGGAAAATAAAAAAACTCCCAAGCTTCTGGTTTAAAGAGTCCGTGTCCTTTCTTAAGGATGATCTTCAGAAAATAACCCGTTACCATTTAAAAAACGTATCAATGCCTTCAGAATTTGATAAAAATGAAAAACCTTGGTTTTTTGGACCGCAAAGGATAAGCCGTACTGAAACGGTAAAGGTTCTCTTCATCAACCCTGATAGTGACATCGAAAGCAAAAAAGATGTAATAGACAGGCTGAGTTCTAATTTAAAAAATGGTGTAATAAACCAAGACACTGGCTTTCTTCTGCAAGCGTCACGGAGTGACGCAAAAAAAAACGTGTTTAGGAAGGACCTCAACTCCCCAATTGTTAAAGCAATTTTTAAAAATGCAAAAGAGATTGCTTCCTCCTCCCTCCACATTGAGTCTCACTGTGATCTCTTGCATGAAAACGAGAAAGTGCAAGCAATTCACATTTTCGCGGTTCCTGCAATAATTGAAGGTGATTTATTTAGAGTTGAACTGACAGTCCGTGATTATGTAGAACGAGATCACGAACGAAAAATGGTCCATTCCATAGACGGAATAAGCATCCAGAGATATGAAAAAGCGTTCGTCTGGGAACCCCCGGCCCAAGAGGTGGCCTCTAAAGGCACTTTGCAAAAAACCGGTCAACCAACCAACGAACGCTACAGTTCTATTGTAAACGAAAATATTAAGTCTATCCCCTTATATAGGCTTCTTTCTGCTGAAGTTTTGCGTTTCTAGATCTTCATTATTTTAAAAATCCTCAATAAAAGATAAAGTTAATATTGAAATTGAGGATTTTTTGTGCTAAACTAGATCATTATTTATGGAGATCTATCAATGCCGAATCCGAAGCTTCCTCCGATTCTGATCAATAAGGCCGGTTCTGTTTATTACGTCTACACCTATAAAAATGTCTGGGACAGAGAACTCAAACGAAGTAAGAGAGGTGAATCCAAAAAGATCGGAACAATCCTTGGCGGCCAGAAGGAAGGAAAAATTCGTTTTGATGAAGCTTTCCTTCAGGAACATCCTGAATTTCGTAACTATCAGGTTGAGAGAAAGGGTAAAGATTATGTCTTTACACCGATCTCAGAGGAAGGTATTACCCTCGAGCAAGCTCGTAATATAAAGAAGCTTCACGCCGGTGCTACTTGGGCTTTAGACCAAATCGTTGCCGACTCTCCCGTCGGAGAATTCTTAAAGGAGTGCTTTCCGAGGCATAAGGACTATAAAAAGATTCTTTCTCTGGCCTACTTTCTAATTCTTAACCAGAACAACAACGTCAGCTTTTATGAAAGTTTTGCCGAGACGACGAGACTGCCTTACCCGCGTGCGCTAAGTCCTTCGGCAGTAACGCGCCTCTTTCAAAGAATAGAACTTAGAGACGTGCAGCGTTATTTCTCGCTGATGCGCAGTTATCTTCAAGAAGACGAAGACAATAAGATCATCCTTGCCTTGGATTCCACCTCAATATCTTCTTATTCCACCAACCTGACCCACATTGAATACGGAAAGAACAAAGACGATGATGCGCTGCCGCAGCTAAATGTTCTCTTCTTGGTAGACCAGAAGTCCGGACTTCCGATTTTTTATCGCTTTTATGACGGAAATGTTCCAGATGTCAGCACCATTCGTCATACGATTGCCGATCAGGCACTTCTAAACATGCAGAACGTCGTTCTGGTTGCTGACAAAGGCTACAACAGCGTAAAGAACATCAACGACTGTCTGATCAATAAAGTTGAGTTCATCTTTAATGTCCGTCTGGGGACTAAAGGCTGTCTGGCCAGAGAGCTTATCGATGAACACAGGAAAGAGTTTGCAGACCTCAACAGCGGCGACCCCTACATTAGAAAAAACATTGCCACGGCAAAGGTGAAATGGAAATATGATCCGCGGCCGGTAGATGGAAAACCGGCTTCGAACACCGCATCCGCAGAGCTGTATTACCACATGTTCTACGATCCGGTTATCTATCAGGAAGCAGCCAATAAGCTCACGGAATCGCTCCTCACGATTAAAAAGAAACTCCTCGAAGAGGAAGCCCTTACCGAACAAGAAGAAGAGCTGAAAGAAAAATTCTTCCGAAACGATAAAGAAAAAGGCTTGATTATTGTTAACCGCCGAGTAGACGACTACTTGAAGTACAAGGGATTTAGAGTTTTAGTCTCAGACTCGGAGAAGGATCCGGTTAAGGCCTGGACGGCTTATGCCGACCGCTGGCGCGTAGAAGACGCCTTTGCAACGCTTAAGGACCGACTCGGCTGCAATCGAATCAGATGCTCTGACAACAAGGCACTGCAAGGAAA